>SESB01000100.1_pt1 | contig 60411 bp, 62 predicted proteins | sample 3171441 | NCBI WGS metagenome assembly SESB01 (sample SAMN06051867, study PRJNA518727) | freshwater metagenome | biome: subpolar coniferous forest; feature: holomictic lake; material: water; isolation source: holomictic Lake 227, 6 m depth | place: Canada: near Kenora, Ontario | collected...
TCCGATGTCATCACTCAATATGGCGGAACCACGGTCGAGGTCATCAACACAGATGCTGAAGGACGACTAGTCCTAGCCGACGGTCTGGCATATGCCGATAAAAATCTTGATCCTACTTACTTAATAGATGTCGCAACGCTTACGGGCGCAGCCACTTTGGGGCTCAGCCGCCACTACGCCGCGATGTATAGCCAAAATTCCAAACTGCTTACAGCCTTCACGCGCGTTGGGGATCGAATCGGAGATCGCGTCTGGCCAATGCCTCTGGTCGACGAATATCGAATTTCATTACAGAGCACAGTCGCCGATTTCAATCACACAGCCGAGAAACCTGATTTCAAAGGTGGATCCATCACCGCTGCTCTCTTCCTAGAACATTTCGCGGGGAAGCGAAATTGGGTGCACTTTGATATCGCCGGTCCAGCTCGTGCTGATAATGATGCAGGCGAAAATCCCAAGGGTGGCACCGCTTTTGGCGTCCGGTTATTGATCGACTGGATCGCAACGTTATGACACTGACCAACCGCGGAGACATGTCAGCATTCGCTGAGAGCTATCCCCATGAAGACATCTTTATGCAGCAGGCGCGAAACAATGGCGCAGAGATTGGTTCGGTCAATCCATCTACCGCAGTATGTGGTTTTATTAAATTTATTGTTCAACTGGCGCAGGCTAAATCTGTTGTAGAGATTGGCACAGGTTCTGGTGTGAGCGGGTTGTGGATTTTTCAAGGTCTTGCCAAAGATGGATTGCTCACCTCTATTGATACTGAGCGTGAAAATAGTGCAAGTGCCCGAAAAGTTTTTGAAGAGTCGGGTCTTTCGGCCCAGCGGTATCGACTAATTACAGGAAACATTATTGATGTTGTAGGAAAGCTGGCAGATCAAAATTACGACGTCATGATTGTTAGACCCGCTCAGGATCTCTTCGACGTCATTCAAGAGGGATACCGCCTTCTCAATTCTCACGGAGTCCTCGTTATTGACTATGCCTTAGGTGGCGGCAAAGTCGCAGACCCAACGCAGCGCGACTTCGACACCATTTCCAGGAGAGATGCGATTCGAGCAATAAAGGAGGATTCCCGGTGGAATTCGACCTTGCTCCCGCTTGGCGCCGGCGTATTGCTCGCCACCAAGAACTAACCTCCGCCTGGCACTAAGTTTTATTTTGGCTAGTTCTCAACTTTTATTAGGCTTTACTCAGTAAGAATGGTCTTGGTCAGGGATGTATGTTTCAAGCTTAATTATTGGGGGACTGAATTGAGCACAGATGAATCAATGGCACCTATAGAGAATTCGGCTTTGCCACCGTCAGATACGCCGTGGTGGACAACTCCAACTTCTCGCGAAAGTGCGCCGTTTAACTCCTACGAGCCAGCGCACGTTTCAGTGCCCTACGTGGCGCAGCCACCGCGGCGATCAATTGGTCTAGGTCTCGTGGTTCTTATTGCGATTCTTGCCGGAGCGGTTGGTTCAGTTGCTGGACGAGCATTCAATTTTGCAACTGGGTCTACTCACCTCGTTAGCACACATTCCAATATCGAACGCGCAGCAAATTCCATCGCCGGAATTGCCGCTCGAGTTTCTCCCTCAGTGGTTTCAGTTTCAGTCGAATCTGGTGCGGGTGGTGATACCGGATCGGGATTCTTCATCGACTCTAATGGATATATCGTGACCAACAATCACGTGGTCGAAGCGGCTGCCGCGGGGGGCGGAACAATCACTGTTAATTTACAGAGTGGCAAAAGTTTTCCCGCAAAAATTGTGGGACGAGATGCTGCATACGATTTAGCTGTGCTTAAAATTGAAGTCGCCGATGCACCGGCACTTACTTTAGGAAATAGTGATGATGTAAAGGTCGGAGACGCCGTTATTGCGATTGGATCTCCGCTTGGCCTGGCTGGAACTGTTACCTCTGGCATCATCAGCGCGAAAGATCGTGCAGTAACTGCTGGCAGCGGTACTGGCGAAAGTTCCTTCATTAATGCTTTGCAAACAGATGCTGCTATTAACCCAGGAAATTCTGGTGGACCGTTGGTGGACTCCGCCGGTGCTGTGATTGGCGTTAACTCTGCTATCGCATCGCTAGGTTCAAGTTTTAGCGGTCAATCTGGGTCTATCGGCCTGGGGTTTGCTATACCTATTAATCAAGCTAAGAAAACCGCCGAACAGTTGATTAAGACTGGCTCCTCAACTCATCCCATCATTGGACTATCGCTCGATAACAGTTTCACTGGAATCGGAGCAAAGATCGCCACAACTGCCGATGCCATCCTTCCGGGCGGGCCGGCTGACAAGGCGGGCTTGCGTGCTGGCGATGTCATTACTGCTATCGACGGTCGATCCGTGGCTAGCGCTGACGAGCTTATTGTGGCCGTCCGAACCCACAATGTTGGAGACGGCGTGACGCTGACATACAAACGAGCGGGTATTACCAAAGAAGTAACCCTTAAATTGATTGCGAAGAAGTAGTTTTTACTTCCGACTACTCTTAGCCCATGTTCAATATCGGAGCCGGTGAGTTCATCATGCTGGCAGTGCTGGCCATGATCTTGGTGGGTCCGGATCGCTTGCCTCAGGTCGCTTCAGAAGCCGCCAAGATGGTGCGCAAGTTACGTTCCATGTCTCAAGCGGCCACCGCCGAACTTCGTGAGAATCTTGGACCTGGTTATGAGGATCTCCAAGTCACGGACTTGCATCCGAAGAAATTCATCAAGAAGCACATCGGTGATGTTCTCGATGGCGCTAATCCCATGGCTGAAATCGAAGAGATTAAAAAGTCAGCAAAAATTGATCCTGACCTCTTATGAGCAATGAATCGATCATCGCCGCGGCGCACGCTGCGTTAGCCACGGTTTCAGATCCCGAACTACATCGACCTTTGCCTGACTTGGGCATGGTTGAATCGGTGGGATTTTCAGCTGGTGTAATTTCAGTCAAAATTCTTCTCACCATTTCCGGCTGTCCTATGCGCGAGCGCTTGCAGAGTGATGTGGTTACAGCGCTTTCCAGCGTTGATGGTGTCACTTCCATCGAGCTCGAATTTGGCACAATGAATGAAGAGCAGAGAAATAACGTCAAGAAATTATTGCGCGGCGGGCGCGAAAAATTTATTCCTTTTGCTCAGCCAGATTCGCTGACTCGAGTTTTAGGAATTGCATCTGGAAAAGGTGGCGTAGGTAAGTCTTCAGTTACCGTCAATCTCGCTGTGACTGCTGCTGCAAAAGGATTGAAAGTCGGCATCTTGGATGCCGATGTCTACGGTCACTCGATTCCACGGTTGATGGGTATTCTCGACCGCAGGCCAACTGCCATCGATCAAACGTTTATTCCCGTTGAAAATTTTGGCGTCAAAGTTGTCTCCATGGAAATGTTCAAACCCGAACGCGCAGATCCCATTGTTTATCGTGGTCCATTGCTCCATCGAGTGCTAGAACAGCTACTCAGTGATGCCTACTGGGGAGATCTGGATTTATTGCTCCTTGATTTGCCGCCAGGGACCGGCGATATCGCCATCTCATTAGGGCAACTTATTCCGGGCTCTGAAATCCTGGTCGTCACCACCCCCCAAGTTGCAGCCGCTGAAGTAGCTGAACGAGCTGGACGAGTGGCGCATCAGTTAAAGCAACATATTCTCGGAGTAGTCGAAAATATGTCGGATTCTGCCTGTCCCTCTTGCGGCGAGCCGATCTCGATTTTTGGAAGTGGCGGCGGCGAAGCAACTTCCGAGCGACTTTCAGCACTTGTAGGCGCAGATGTACCGCTCCTAGCCAAGATCCCTTTTGATGTGGCTTTGCGCGAAGGTGGCGATCAAGGGTTGCCTATATCTTTGGCCGCCCCAGATTCACTAGCGGCGCTGGGCTTTGCACAGCTATTGGAAAAATTGATGATCCGACCAAAATCAATTGTTGGCATTCCGTTAACCCTGCACACCTAGACTTAGCGCATGACACGCGCCCAGATCCCAGCAAGCGGGATCAACACGGTTGCGCGCAAGATAGTTGGGCGTCGAGATTCGGTTCTCGCTAGAAAAAATATTCGAGAATCTTTGGTCTCTGTTGCCGGGCTCATCGGACGTCCAGTCAAGGACCTCGATGGCCGAGATATCGGCAAGTTAGTAGATGTTGTAGTGCGACATGGCGAAGAAACGTATCCACCCGTCTCCGGGCTCATCGTCAAAGTTGGAAATAGGAAATCTTTTATCAATGGGGCCCGTATTTCCTCATTGAATAAGGATGAGATTCGTCTTTCGAGCACCAAAATAAACCTAGAAGACTTCAAACGCCGCGAAGGTGAGTCACTTCTCGATGCCGACGTAATCGATCACCAAATCGTTGATGTCGATGGCTTGCGCGTGGTGCGTTCCTCGGATCTCTATTTAGCTCCATTTGATCGCGAGATTCGAGTTGTGGGAGTGGATATCTCCTTCGTTTCTTTTCTACGTCGCATTTTTCCCGGATCCATCCGCCGCACGCCAACTCCGGAACATGTCGTTGACTGGGCCACTGTTGCATCACTTGCTGACGGATCTGGCGTTGTTCGCACCTCCGGTTCGCGCGCGGTCCTCAGTCAGTTGCGCCCAGCAGACCTTGCTGACCTCATTGAAGATTTGGCTGGCCGAGAGCAAGGTGCTCTGATCGAACTTCTTGATCCAGAACTTGCCGCCGATGCCCTGGAGGAAATGGAAGAAGAAGAGCTTCAAGGTTTAATTCGCGGATTAACCTCCGAACGTTCGGCAGACTTATTGGCGCGCATGGAACCGGATGAGAGCGCTGAAGTACTTCGCGATCTCGATGAAGAACACCGAGAGAGCATTCTGGGAGTCATGGATTCGGCACTCGCTGGCCAACTTCGAAAGTTAGTCTCTTTTGACGAAACCTTAGCTGGTGGAATCATGACGACTCATATTCTCATCGTGCGCGAAAATGACACAGTTGCCTCTGCCCTTAAACTTTTGGTTAGCAATCGCGAGCGCGATATTTCCGATGGCGTCGTCGTCGTTGATTCTCGCGGCAAATTAGTTGACCATATTCAAGTCATCGAACTCGTAGCCGCTAAAAGCACCGCGCTGCTATCGACTCTGATCGGTCCGCCATACCCAACTGCGATTCAACTGGATACACCTTTGGATGAAGTAGTCGAAGAATTTTCCAATAACCGTGGCTCATCTGTCATTGTGGTCGATGATAAGAACAAACCGGTCGGGCGAATTCTTGCCGATGACCTGGTAGATGCGCTTGCTTCACTCTCCGAACGTCGAGGTTTCTCCCCAGGTAGCGGTTCGCTCTCATGAGTGATGTAAAGAAGACCGCTACAAAGCGGCCAGGTTCGCCTGCCATTTCGCCACGAAAGATTCGCATCGCCGCGCTTTTGTCAGTTATGGGACCTGGCGTGATCGCTGGACTATCTGATGATGATCCTGCTGGCATCACGACCTATTCGATTCTCGGTGCCAAATATGGCTATCAGATGCTCTGGGTACTTGTGGTGTCGACCATCGCATTGATTCTTTTTCAAGATTTAGGAGCTCGAATTGGCGTTGTTACTCGCCAAGGTTTGATTGGTTTGGTCCGCCAAAAATATGGCGCTAGATCGGGCGTCCTCAGCGCAGTGGCATTGATTTTGGCCAACATCGGCACGATGACTGCCGAATTTGCCGGTATCGCCGCGGCTGGTCAACTCTTTGGGTATTCCCGCTACGTCACAGTTCCTGTGGCCGCACTCCTCGTGTCCTTCTTGGTACTGCGCGGATCCTTCTCTCGCGTAGAAAAAGTTTTCTTCTTACTTTCAGCAGTATTTCTCTCCTATGTGATCGCTGGATTCCTATCTCATCCAGACTGGGGAAAGGCGTTTCACGGCATGGTAGTGCCGTCGATGCCCTTCACTCATGATGCTGTATTTATCGCGACCGCAACGTTAGGTACGACGCTGGCGCCTTGGGGATTGGCATTTATTCAGTCTTACGCAGTGGATAAGCGCTTGACTCGCGATGATCTGAAGTTGCTTCGGGTAGATGTTTGGACCGGTTCAATGCTCACCGGAGTCATCGGATTTTTCGTGATCATCACCTGCGCAGCTACTCTCAACAAACAACACATTTCTATCCAAGATGCATCTGATGCCGCCGCCGCTCTCAAGCCGCTTGCCGGAACTTTAGCGAAGGATCTTTTTGCGATTGGTTTAATTGGAGCCGCACTTCTGGCTGCATCTATTCTTCCACTGTCCACGGCTTACTCTGTATCTGACCTCACGGGACGTCCGGCAGCATTAGACGATGGTCCGCGCGAAGCCCCACTTTTCTATGGAACTTTTGCCGCCATCACAGTTTTATCTGCGGTCTTAATTCTTATTCCAGGCGCTCCACTCATTACGATCTTAGTTCTTACTCAAATTCTTAATGCCGTACTGCTATTGCCGTTACTGCTTTATATGTTTGGCATATCCAGAGATAAGCGCCTCATGGGCGAATATGCATCAACAAAAACGATGCGAGCAATTTATGGCGTGATTATTGCCATCGTCTTTGTCTGCGTTGCTTGCATGCTTTGGTTCACCGTTCACTAAATGAGTATCGATAACCACAATGCCCTTCCCGAGGGTCGGGATATTGCTTTTCTAGCTCTCGGGGTGGTCGGAATCGGTACCTCCGGCCCAGTCATTGCCCTCAGCACCATGCCGGTTCCAACGCTTATTTTTTGGCGAAATCTTGGTGGTGCGTTAACGATGCTGCCATTTGCCATGGTTAAGAAGGAATGGAAGAGCGTTGAACAACGCACCGCTATCAGATGGTCGCTCTTGTCCGGATTCTTGCTCGCGTTGCACTTCCTAGGATTTTTTGTTGCCATGCGAATGAGTTCGGTTGCTGCCGGAACGGCTTTAACCGCAATGCAACCTATCTTTGCCGCTATCTTTCTGAAAATTCGTGGGCACAGAATTCCTCGCCAAGCATGGCTGGGAATGTTGATTGCTTTTCTCTCCGTTCTTTTAATCACCGGTGTTGATCTACATCTATCGGTCCGTGCTTTTGTCGGAGATCTGGCTGCGCTGGGATGTGCCGCCCTTGCTGCTGGCTATGTCCTGATTGGGTCCAAAGCCCAAAGAACTTTATCGACCAGCACTTACACTGTTTTTTGTTACAGCACGTGTGCATTAACGGTCTTGCCGGTCTCGCTATTGGTCGGCTATCCGCTCTTTCACTTCACTGCAAAGCAGTGGTGGTTGGTCTTAGCCCTTATCGCTGGGGCACAATTGTTAGGTCACACGATGTTCAACCTTTCGCTCAAGCGAGTTTCACCTGCCGTTGTCTCGTTGATTACTTTTTTCGAAGTGCCAGTGAGCGCCATCTTGGCTGCATGGTGGTTGGGGCAACATCCAGCAGCGGGAATCATTCCCGGGATCGTGGGGCTGCTCGTTGGTTGTGCGATTTTTGTTCTACGCACAAAAGTAGCCGAATAATTGCTTCACGGTAGATTTACACCGTGATTGACCTCCATACCCATTCCGCCACTAGCGATGGCACGGATACCCCGGGCGAACTCATTAATAAGGCTCTAGCTCGTGGCCTTGATGTTGTTGCGCTGACGGACCATGACACGATTGCCGGTTGGGATGAAGCGCTTCGCTATCTGCGACCTAACTTAGATTTGGTACTTGGCTCCGAAATTTCATGTCAGACCGAGGATGGCATAAGCGTTCATATGTTGGGGTTACTTTTCGATCCTGATTATTTGCCGCTTCAGGAAGTTATGGCTCAAACTCGTGATAATCGTCATGGCCGAATGGAGAAAATCATTCGCAGACTTAATGACAATGGCTATCAGATAGAAATGTCCGATGTTTTAGCGCAATTGTCGGAAGGCGCAACCCTGGGTCGTCCGCATCTTGCTGATGCATTAATTGCCAAAGGGTTGGTAAAGAATCGTGAAGAAGCATTCGCTGAACTTCTCCACAACAATTCGCGTTTTTATGTTTCCCACTACTCGCCGACGCCAGAAGAGGTTATCCGGCTGATTAAAAGTGCTGGGGGAGTCGCCGTAATTGCTCATCCGTTGGCCTCGCTACGTGGCCGGACTATTGAGCCAGCGGTAATCCAATCCCTCGTTGGGGCAGGTTTAGATGGCATCGAAGTGCATCACCGCGATCAGAACCTAGAAGAGCGTGAGCTTCTTTCGCACATTGCGCGTGACTTCGACTTGGTGGTCACTGGCTCCAGCGATTACCACGGGACGGGTAAACTCAATGTTCTAGCCGAGTCCACAACCGACCCACAGCAGTGGGAAGCGCTGGAATCGCGAGCCCGAGAGCGAAGGGTAATTTCCCTATGAGAAACATGGCCGCACTATCTGCCGTAACTTTTGGCATACAAGCATTCGTCACGCTTCTCGTGATTATGGATCCGCCTGGTGCGACTCCAATTTTTCTCTCGTTGGTATCCGGTCGCAATCAGCGTCAGCGAGTACGCATGGCATGGCAAGGGGCGGCTGTCTCTCTCTTTGTGATTGTCGTTTTCGCCCTCTTCGGGAAGTTCATCCTGAGTTATCTTCATATATCGATAAACGCGTTGCAGGGTGCTGGTGGACTCTTGCTCCTTTTGATTTCTCTTGAGCTCTTGACCGGAAAAGACACATCCGATGTTGCACACGAGAATGTCAATGTTGCCCTAGTCCCTCTAGGCACACCTCTTCTTGCTGGACCAGGTGCGATCGTTACAACTATTTTGTATGTTCAATATGCCCACACCGGAACGCAGAAATTTTCTTTAGCTCTGGCCATCATTGGGGTTCATATAGTTATAGGTCTCACTTTGATGTTCTCTACAAAAATCTTGGGTCTGATACGAGAATCCGGCGTGACACTTGTGGCGCGCATTGCAGGTCTCCTTTTGGCTGCGATTGCAGTAGAGATGGTCGTGCAGTCAATAAAGGGATTCTTCAATTTATGAGTGAAGACTCCCTTTTTTCCGTTGACAGCGTGACCAGACGAATTCACTCTGACTCATCGATGTTCGCCGGCGGAATTCGCGCTTTATTACAGCAAGCGCTTCATCCTGAAGCAATGGCGGGTGTTGCCCAAAATTCTAACTTTCGTGAAGATGCTTGGGGACGATTGCAACGAACTGGTGATTACGTTGGACTTCTAACATTTGGTCCCAAAAACCAAGCGGAGGCCTTGGCGGCTCGAGTTCGCGGTATACATTCCAAACTCGGGCTTGATGATCCGCATCTGCTTTTATGGGTCCATATGTCGATGGTGGACTCTTTCTTGGACTGCGCCGTGAGGTCGGGTTTGGAATTGAGCCAATCCGAGCAAGATCAATATCTGGCCGAGATGGTCATCTTTGCCGAACTCGTTGGTATCGATGCAAACGAAGTTCCTGCTTCCGTTCCTCAGATGAAAAACTACTTCCAAGCGATTCAGCCGGAATTAGCCGCCAGCGAAGATGCCAAACGAGCCGCACTCTTTTTAACCTTTCCGCCCATGCCTACGGCGGTGAGGTTGGGCACACTTGCTGCCCCGGCGTGGGCAGGTGTGGCTGCGATAGCCACTGCCTCTCTTCCGAATTGGGCTCGAAATTTGTATCACTTGCCATCTTTTCCTGGCCATGTGCGGGCAACAGACCTGGCGCTGCGCCAACTTCGTAGTTCTATTCGCCTTATTCCCGAATCTTGGCTGGGCAATCCCAGTTCAAAGTTTGCTCAAGGAGTTTCGGTATGACGCAGTATCTGGCGGTAGCGAATCCTGCTGGTGGAACTGGAAAAACGACGACCGCTCATGCACTGGCGGTTTCCTTTGCTGAATATGGGAAACGTACGTTGTTAGTTGATTGCACTTCGACTGCCAACTTAACTTATTTGTTAGGCGTAGAAAATCCGCGAGATACAACCTTCGATCTTTTTAGCAATTCATCTTTTGCCGAATCTGCAATCGTTTCTACTTCTGAACGATTTTCTTTTCTTCCATCTGATTCGAGACTCTCGTATTTAGACAATCGAGATAAATCTCTGAAAGCAATCACCGAAAATTTTAAAAAGTCGTTAGATCAGATCGATTCGCCTTTCGATTTTGTAATCTTAGATACGCCTTCAACGTTGTCGCAGGGTTGGATGGCCACGTTATTGCTAGCAGATTTTCATCTCGGAGTGACGACAGCTGGATTTGGAAGTGTTCGTGGAATTATTCAGACTCAAGAAGTTGTAGAAGTTTTGCGGAAAAGCCATGGTTCTTCTGCCCACTGGCTGGGGACGCTGACGACTCAGGGAGCGAACGATTCACCTGCACTTGATCTTCTTGGAGGTGAATCTAGATTGCTGGCGCCATCGATTCCGCGAGCGTCCAGTGTGCTGGCAGCAGAAACCACGGGCAAGTCAGTATTAAACAATGACAATTCCGGGAAAGTTGCCCTCGCTTATCGAGAATTGGCCTACTTCTTGTTGGAAGAGATAACTAGCAAGAGCTAGAGATTTGCAAAGCCAACTCGACGTTCGGCAGATTCGCCTACTTCGACGAAGGAAATTTTTGCCGAACTAATAATGGTTTTTCTGCCCTTGGTATCTTCCAGAACCAGCGCTTCATTCTTTTCCAGAGCATCTTTAACTGCTTTTAATACAACATCTTGAGACAATTCGCTTTCGATGTTGAGCTCTTGAGAACTATCGGAGATGCCGATGCGGACATCTGTGTGGTTTCCAGCACTTTTCTTTGTAGTCATATCTGAAGTTTAGTCATCGTTTCGCGCGGGTGCGAGTCAGTTTGCGGACTTGGGGAAGCCTGAAATACCGCGCCAGAGAAGGTTAGAAACAAGTTCACCAGCAATTTCGCGATTTATTTTTCCGTCACGCTCTAACCAATGCCGAGCTGCCGTTTGGGTGGTTCCGATCAAGCCCACGGCAAGCATCATCGAGGCTTCTTTAGCCAAGCCAGTGTCGAGTGAAATAACAGCGCTAACGGCTGCTGCACAGTCGTAGGTCATTCGATTAAGTCGCTCGCGAACTTGTGGCTCGACAGCCATATCGCTTTCGAAAAGCAAGCGAAAAGCTTCGCCTTCATCATTGATGAAACTAAAGTACGCATCCACTGTTGCTCGTACTCTGTCAGCGTTAGCGGAGGTTGAGGCGATTGCTTTTTGAATATCAAAAACTAAGGAATCAATATGCAAATCTAGGACGGCAAGGTAGAGATCAAGCTTGGACGGAAAATGTTGATAGAGCACGGGCTTGCTCACCTTGGCTCTATCGGCAATTTCATCCATCGCTGCTTGGTGGTATCCAGCCGCGGTGAAGACTTCCAGAGCTGCGGTCAGAAGTTGAGCGCGCCGCTCATCCCGGGGGAGTCGGCCACGGCCTGCGATATCGGTGGTCATACGTTGAATCGTACGACCTTAGGCAGGGTGAGAAGATAAGTTTTTCGCTATTTCTGGGCTTAACGCCCATTGTTTTGCGGTGGCAGGGAATATCCACGAAAATGGGAGGGTTACCTTAGGTACTCACTGAAGAAAAGAGAGACCGTGCCCTCATCAATCCCCGCTCTAGTTGAACCTGGTCCTGCCCTGACGGTAGATGAGGTTCGACGATATAGCCGCCATCTGATCATTCCAGACGTCGGAATGGCCGGACAACGTCGGTTGATGAATGCCAAAGTCCTCTGCGTTGGTGCTGGTGGATTAGGTTCTCCTGCCCTGATGTATCTCGCCGCTGCCGGCGTCGGAACTCTCGGCATCGTTGAATTTGATGTAGTGGATGAATCAAATTTGCAGCGACAAATAATTCATGGTCAATCTGATATTGGTAAGAGCAAAGCCTTAAGTGCCAAAGAAACCATCGCCGAAATTAACCCGTATGTAAATGTTCAGATTCACAATGTACGCCTCGATATCGATAACGTAATGGAAATTTTTTCCCAATATGACCTCATCGTTGATGGAACTGACAACTTTGCAACTCGCTATCTCGTCAACGATGCTTGTGTACTTTTAAAGAAGCCCTACGTCTGGGGATCCATTTATCGTTTTGATGGCCAAGCCAGTGTTTTTTGGGCTGAGTATGGTCCTTGCTATCGCTGCTTGTATCCCGAGCCACCACCTCCAGGAATGGTCCCCAGCTGCGCCGAAGGCGGAGTTCTCGGTGTGCTGTGTGCCTCTATTGGGTCCATTCAGACAACTGAAGCAATCAAATTAATCGCAGGAATCGGTGAACCACTTGTCGGTTCTTTAATGATTTATGACGCTCTGGAAATGTCCTACCGAAAAATTAATGTGAGGAAAGATCCCAACTGCCCGATCTGTAGCGATCATCCAACTCAAACTGAATTGCTGCCGGACTACGAAGCTTTCTGTGGAGTCCTCACTGAAAGTGCGGCAGCTGCCTCAACAGGCTCCACCATCTCCGTAACTGAGCTCAAGGCCAAAATGGATAACCATGAAAAATTCATGTTGATCGATGTCCGCGAACCTAGCGAGTGGGACATCGTCAAAATTCCAGGCGCTACATTGATACCCAAGCAAGGGTTTATTGATGGCTCAGCTCTGGAATCTCTGCCTAACGATGTACCCATTATTTTGCACTGCAAATCTGGGGTTCGCTCGGCTGAGTGTCTAGCTGTCCTGAAGCAAGCCGGATTTGCAGATGCCACACACGTCGCCGGCGGCGTCGTTGCATGGGTAAAGCAAATCGACCCTTCACTCCCCATTTACTAGTACCCACAAGTTCCCGCTAAAGAATCGAGCCCAGATGTCAGATCGTCGCCTCCTCCTCGTTCATGCTCATCCAGACGATGAGACGATCAACAACGGAGCCACTATGGCTAAATATGTTGCTGATGGCGTCAAAGTTACGCTTGTAACTTGCACACGTGGCGAAGAAGGCGAAGTTTTGGTTGTCGATCTTGCCCATTTGGCGAGTACGCATTCTGATCAACTCGGAACTCACCGCGAGACTGAGCTTGCGGCTGCGATGGAGTTATTAGGCGTAAGTGATCATCGCTTCCTCGGAGCACCGGAGCGCAAATGGCGCGACAGCGGAATGATGGGCACCGAGCCAAACAATCGAACTGATGTTTTTTGGCAAGCCGATCTCGACGATGCGGCTGCTCAACTCGTGAAAGTTATTCGTGAGATCAAACCTCAGGTATTGGTTACCTATGATGAATTTGGCGGCTATGGCCATCCCGATCATATTCAGGCGCATCGTGTGGCGATGCGGGCAGCCGAACTCGCTGCCGAAAAGAATCATGGCGAGGGCCAACCTTGGGAAATTTCCAAAATATATTGGAACACCATGCCCCGTTCTGTGATTCAAGCTGGCATAGATAAAATGAAAGAGATGGGCTCGGATTTCTTCGGTGCTGAAAGTGCAGATGATCTTCCCTTCGCTAAGCCCGATGAGCTCGTCACAACTTTGATTGACGGCTCGGAGTACGTAGATGCAAAAATGGCAGCAATGAAAGCTCATGAAACGCAAATTTCCGTCGACGGTCCTTTCTTTGCACTCTCTAACAATGTTGGCCTCAATGTTTGGGGAAATGAGTACTACACCTTGGTTAAAGGGGAAAAAGCCGGAGCTCTAGATGAGCACGGGAGAGAAACAGATCTCTTCGCTGGCCTAAGCACTATTTGATAATGGTTCGCTTCTTACTCGCCATCGCAGCTGGAGTCGTGCTCGGGTTTTCAACTTTGGTCATTCACAATGCCTGGCCACCGGTCGGACTAATTTTCGCATTGCTGGAAACGGCGGTCGGGATTTATCTTGTAGGCAGCATCTCTGGGTCGCGATGGTTGAAATTACCGGCGGCCTTGGGTTGGTTGGCTATCGTCTTACGTGCTGGGACGCACGGCGTCAGTTTTGAAATATTAGTCATGGGTAACACGACAGGTAATATCTTCTTGCTTGCCGGAATTTCGCTCTTGGTAATCGTGGGCTTAAAACGCGTCTAATAAATTCGTTCCCACTTTTGTCCTTCGGCTGTATCTCTAATTTCAATTTTTAAAAGAAGTAGTTTGTCTCGCAATTGATCGCTGAGGACATAGTCTTTTTGGACCCTTGCTCGCTCTCGTAGGGCTAGAAGTTCGGAAACCTCTAGGGTAATTTCCGCCTGAACTTCTTCACGGTCGAGATCGAGCCCCAGGAGGTTATCAATTCGGGCAAATATTTCTCGTTTGCAACCGGCAGATAGTTCTGGATCCTTCTCTAGAGAACGCAAGCGTTGAATAACTTTTGGTGTATCCAAATCATTTTCGAAGTCAGCGACCATACCTTCGACTTCGCGCTCGATGGTCTCACCATCTATAGATTGGCTCTCGCTCCATTCCGACATTTTTGCTCGCCATCTTTGAATCACCGAATGAGCGGCATTGATCGCATCCCACGTCAGATCCATCTGACTGCGGTAGCGGTTTTCTAAGAAGCAGAGCCGAAGCGCAAGTGGATCGATTCCGCGTGTGATGAGATCTCTCACTAAAACAACATTCCCTGAACTCTTGGACATCTTTCGTCCTTCGAAGAGAAGATGTTCACCGTGAACCCAGTGATCAACCGCTTCAACACCAGCCAGGAGAGAATTCGACTGAGCTCTTTCATTTTCGTGGTGGGGGAATCGCAAATCTATTCCGCCTAAATGAAGGTCAACATGTCCCTCTAAGTATTCCAAAGACATAGCCGAACATTCGATGTGCCAACCAGGAAAACCATCTCCCCAAGGAGTTGGCCAAACCATTTCGGTACGGTTATGCGCTCGTTTCCAAAGCGCCCAGTCGGCGTGAAATCTTTTCGCGCCATCATCCACATATTCGTACCGGTGCCCTGGTTTTAGCGCATCTAAGCGATTGCCACTGATTGCGCCGTAATCTGCAAAAGAGTTAGCTGCGAAGTAGATGCTCTCGTCGCTTCCTTGATAGGCATTCCCACTGGCGATTAATTTTAGTATTGCCGTGACCATCAAATCTATTGTTTCGCTGGCCCTTGGGTAGAGATTGGCGGGAGTGATATTCAGATGGGCAAGATCTTCATGAAATTTATCTTCGAATTCTCGTGCAATGGCGAGGGCAGAGACTTGCCTATTACTGGCTTCCGCCAACATTTTATCTTCTGTAGATTCCACCAAGTTGCCGTCAACAAAGTTTTCGTTCATGTGTCCAACGTCGGTGATGTTCTGCACCAAGTAGACAGGCACTTTCCGAAAACTTAGCGTTCGAACAATCAGATCGCTGAGAAGAAATGTCCTTAAGTTTCCGACGTGAGCATCGCGGTAAACGGTGGGGCCGCAGCAGTAAATCTTCACAGTCTTCGTATCGGCTGAGGTAACGGTCTGGACTTCTCGAGATTTTGTGTCGTAGAGACGGAGTAAAGTTTTCATAATTGGCGATACCGATAATTATGATGAACGTGAAATTCAAATTTTTCGTACAGCGATATAGCAGATCCATTCTTGACATCTACTTGCAACATAAATTTATCGGCGTTGCTATGAGCAATGAGTTGGCAGAGAATCTCAACAGCCAATCCGGTACGACGAAATTCAGGTTGAACATAAAGGCGGGAAATAACACCCCACTGATTAATGTCGGAGATCCGCCCGGCGGCTACCCAAACCCCATCAATTTCAATGGCCACGTATTGCGAAGGGTATGAAGCCATGATGACCTTGCCCTGGCGCTCGCCCTGAATATCTAGCCATCGGTCGCTAGGTTGATTGAGCACGTGAATAAAATAGTTCCCGCGGCGGAAATGAAAATTTTCGAAAGTTTTGCGATCAGCAATCATGACGTGGGCTTCGATCGAAGTCTTCCAGCCATATTCCTCGAGCACATCATCTAGTTCGGCATAGACGGGCAGAGCGACATGGAAAACAGGGGGCAGTCCACGTTCGGCATAAAACTGAACGACGTGATCAAGGCTCTTTCCGAATTCATGCCCAGGCTCTCCGTAAGGAGCTTTTCCTCGTGGGCGGACTGAATTTGCCCTACGAGTGAAACCTGAACCCGCACGAAATCTCCAGCCGCCGAATTCTTCAACTTCTGGAGCGGGCCAGGTCGCTTCGGCTAAATCTTCTAATTCCATGATGCGCAGAGAGCGAGGAGAGCCAGTACCGGCTAGGTGAACCTTCTCGGGGATGACTTTCCAAACGAAAATATCTTGCCAGCGAAAGGAGGCAAGTGATCCATCTCTCTTTCTTACCGTGGATGGGCTTTCCAGGATTCCGAGCAGGTCGCGAAATCCGCCTTCGGGATCGTGTAACCGGATCGTGACGCGCGAGCCGACGCTACTGGTCAATGTGTCCAAAATTCGAGCAACCATGTCATCCTCCCCTCGCGTAGCCCTATTCTGTACCCTTAAGTGCAGTCAGGCAGAGTTTAAAAACCGAAATGTAATTCTTTGGAGGAGCGAACGTGACCTACGTAATTGCCGAACCTTGTGTCGACATCAAAGACAAGTCCTGTATCGAGGAGTGTCCAGTTGATTGCATCTACGAGGGCAATCGGATGCTCTATATCCAACCTGACGAGTGTGTTGACTGCGGAGCCTGCGAGCCCGTCTGCCCAGTAGAAGCCATCTATTACGAAGATGACGTTCCTTCGCAGTGGAAAGAGTATGGCCCGGTTAATAGTGAGTTCTTTGTCGAAATCGGTTCTCCTGGTGGCGCCAGCAAAGTGGGTCAAACTGGCACAGACCACAACAAAATTGTTTCTTTGCCCATTCAAACCAAAGAGTAAGAAATCAAACTCCCTGATTTTCCATGGGATCGGCTAGCTCCTTACGGAGCGAAGGCTAGAACGCACCCTGATGGAATTATCGATCTCTCGCAAGGTACGCCAGTCGATGCAACGCCGGCATTTATTCAACAAGCGTTAATTGACGCGGCAAATTCGCCGAGTTATCCCGTCACTATCGGCACGCCAGAACTTCGCGCTGCGATGCGACTGTGGGCAGCTGATGTCCTCGGCGCTCAAGGAGAATTCGACGTTCTGCCAACAATCGGCTCAAAAGAACTTGTTGCTTGGTTGCCATCTCTACTGCAATCTAAGAAAGTCCTCTATCCCGAGGTTGCTTATCCAACATATTTGGTGGGCGCACTCATTTCGGATTCGCAAGCACTGCCGGTCGGACTTGATCCTTCGATCTGGCCAGATGCAGATTTAGCTTGGATAAATTCACCATCTAATCCAACCGGACGAGTGCATTCAGATGATGAACTACAAGCCGTTATTAATTATTCGCGCCGAACTGGAACCATTATCGCCAGCGATGAGTGTTATCTCAGTTTCCCTTCATCAAAACAAGCCAATTCTATTTTGAAAATTGCGGCGGGAAATAATCAGAATCTTTTGGCGGTACATTCATTATCCAAGCGCTCTAACCTTGCTGGTTATCGAGCCGGTATTTTGCTGGGCGATCCAGATTTAATTGCTCGGATCAGAGAAGTCCGCAAGCACGCCGGCATGATGGTGCCGTTGCCAGTGCAACGCGCAATGACCGTGGCCCTAGCCGACGAAATTCATGTTGCCGAACAATCGACTAGATACCGAGCCCGTCGCGATGCGCTGCAACCAGCACTGGAAAACGCTGGCTTTCGCGTTCACTTCACCGAATCCGGTCTCTACATTTGGTGCACCAGGGACGAGTCCGATTGGGATTCGGTTTCATGGTTGGCAGACCTTGGCATCTTGGCGACCCCAGGAAGTTTTTACGGAGAAAATTCTGGAAAATTTATTCGGGTAGCCCTGACTTCAACCGATGCAGCTATTGCTCAAGCCGTTGCTCGTTTGCAAGGCGCTTAAGTCATGTCTTACTCGGCCATCCTTTTGGTGGGCGGCATGGGAACGAGGCTTCACCCTCTGACCAAAGCCACCCCAAAACCCATGTTGAACGTAGCTGGCGTGCCTTTCATTGAGCATCAAATCGTTAGAGCGCGCGAATCAGGAGTTTCAGAAATAATTTTGGCAACATCTTTCTTGGCCGAACTTTTTCAACCCCACTTTGGCGATGGTTCTGAGTTTGGCATTTCCATTAAATACTCGATTGAAAAAGCGGCGTTAGGGACTGGCGGCGCCATTCGCCATGCCAGCAAATTGCTGACCGGTAGTGGTCCAGTCGTGATCTTTAACGGAGACGTTCTCAGCGGTCATAATCTCTCAGGCCAAATTGAATTTCATATTAGCCACGAAGCGGAAGTAACTTTGTATTTGACGAGCGTTCCAGATGCCAGGGCCTACGGAGCTGTAGAGCTTTCAGGAGATCGCGTTATTGCATTCAACGAAAAAATGGCGAATCCGCCCACCAACATCATTAACGCTGGCTGCTACATATTTGAACGAGAAATTATTCTTGGGATTCCAGATGGAAAAGTAGTGAGCGTCGAACGAGAAACTTTTCCGCAATTGCTTGCTGATTTTCGGCGAGTTTTCGGCTTTGTAGATAGCTCCTATTGGCTAGACATAGGTACGCCAGCAGCGCTGGTCAAAGCATCGCAAGACTTAGTTCTGGGCCGAGTGGTGTCGGCGGCTACCCCGGCTCATCAAGGGGATTACCTGCTCGCCTCCGGAGCCACCATCGGTGAAGGTTCGAAAATCATTGGAGGGTCGGTGATCGGGGCGGGTGCAATTGTTGAATCTGGCTGCACCATCGATGGCAGCAACATTGGCGCCGGAGCAGTTATTGGATCCGGATCAGTTCTGAGCAATTCTTTTGTTGCTAATGATTGTCAAGTGCCATCTGGAACTTTGGGGAATTCTTGCTTCTTGGGTTTCTAAACCCCCGCAAATCAACAAATTAACCTGAATTTGACATGTTTTCTCGCAATCGGACTTGACTAAGAGGGATTACAAGCGTGTAATTCGTCTAGTCCAAGTTACCAGCACGAGGTAGCTCATGCCATTAGGAGAATTCACGATGTCAGAAATTCGCCCCTTGGGAATTGAAATTGGACACCCTGGAAGCGGAACTGGAGATCCTTCTTGGCAAGAGCATGCGCTCTGTGCCCAGACTGACCCTGAGGCCTTCTTCCCAGAAAAAGGCGGATCTACGCGTGAGGCTAAGCGCGTTTGCCTCTCTTGTGATGTTCGCTCCGAGTGCCTGGAATATGCCCTCGCTCATGACGAGCGTTTTGGAATTTGGGGTGGACTTTCCGAGCGCGAACGCCGCCGCCTGAAGCGTCGTTCTGCCTAATCTTCTCTATGTAGTCTTATCCGCGAAGAAGAGCTAAATCCAAGACGCCCGCGATTCGGCGCGAGAGTTGAAGTGGGTGAACCATCGCGATGACTGACAAATTTTTTGTAACGGCCATCGTCGTCTCTCATGATGGAGCCACTTGGATTCCTGAAGTTATCGCAGCTTTAACAAATCAAAGCCGATCAGTTGATCGCATTCTTGCCGTAGATACCGGCTCAACCGATTCCTCAGTCACCTTTCTCTCCAAAGCCGGAATCTCCGTTCTTCCGGTGGCGCGTGATATCGGTTTCGGCGGCGCGATCGATCGCGCTTTAGCCGAGCACCCTCCCATTTCCCTAGATCCAGCATTTGCTAAAGGCAACCTTGGAGTCGAAAAGGAAGAGTGGCTCTGGTTCATTCACGATGATTGTGCGCCTAGTTTGGATGCGTTGGAAAAGTTATTGGAAGCTGTAGAAGAGCGTCCTAACGTCGCCCTCGCTGGGCCGAAATTGCGTGGCTGGTATGACCGAAACCATCTTCTTGAAATTGGCATAAGCATTGCTGGCAATGGTTCAAGGTGGACGGGACTAGAGCGCCGTGAACAAGATCAAGGTCAGCACGATGGCCTCAACAACGAGGTGCTCTCAGTTAGTACCGCCGCCATGTTGGCCAAGAGATCTGTCTTTGAAGATATCGGTGGCTTTGATCCTAATTTGGCTCTCTTTCGTGATGATGTCGATTTGGGTTGGCGAACTCACGTGGCCGGGTTCTCTGCCATATGTGTAAGTGAAGCTATCTGCTTCCATGCCGAAGCTTCTGCTTCGGAACGGAGGGCCGTAGATGTATCTGAAGCTTTTCTGCATCGGCCACTACTTCTCGATCGTAGAAATGCTGCGTACGTATTGCTCGCTAATTCATCGTGGTGGACCCTGCCTTGGATCTCCGTTCAACTAGTGATCTCCGCTGGCATACGTGCCTTGTACAACTTACTGGCAAAACTTCCGGGCTATGCAGCCGATGAACTAGCCGCAGTTGTCTTGCTCTTAATTAAGCCGGCCGATCTCATTCAAGCTCGTAAAGAACGCAAGAGTCACCGAATGCTTTCCCCTCGGGTCGTAACTCGTTTTATTCCGCCGCGCAGTAGTCAATTTCGTTCCACACGCGAACGAATCGCCGCTCGATTCCTACGCGGTTTGGGGCGTGAATCCTTTGCTCAAGAAGGTGCGATAACGCAAAGTTATTCAGATTTGGATCTCGTCGACGAGAGCCTTGAGGACCTTGAATCGTTACCGTTTATTCGGCCATCGATATGGAAGAGCATTGGGTCGCATCCACTTTTTCTTTCGCTATTTTTCATCACTCTCATTTCCACAATCGCATCTCGGGGTCGGTTCGGACCGTTGTCTGGAGGTTCGCTTCCGGCCTCGCCTACGGGCGCTATGGATTTGATTCGCAACTACTTAGAATCTTGGCATCAGGTTGGTTTGGGTTCAGCTGTCGCTTCTCCGCCGTGGCTGCTCGTCATCGGTTTGGGTTCGCTTCTTACTTTTGGAAGTGCGACTGCATTTATTACAACTCTTTTTTGGTTAACGCCGCCGCTCGCCATGTTTATCGCGTATCGAGCATTTAAGCGTTTGCGCGTTCAGACGCGCACCGCTCTCGTGGGCGGCGTTTTATACGCCCTTTCCCCAGTCGTTTGGGCTGCTATTAATCAGGGTCGGCTAGGCACGATCGTGATTGTGCTTCTTGCCCCCATTCTCATCTCCGTTGTTCCTAGGTCGGTCGAACTAGACGGCGTCTCTTGGCGAAAGATTTATGCCGTGGCGCTTTTGGCGGGCGCAATATCTGCGGCCTCAGCGCTCTTCTTGGTGTTATGGACCTTAGGTTGCGGTCTATTTCTCTCTACCTCGTTATGGAATCTCAAGGCCCGATCTCATGAAGGAACTTTTCTAGCCAAAATTGCTTCTTGGCTGACTACTTCAGTGAAACGCCGGATCGCCCTGATGGTGATACCTAGTTTTCTCACCTTTCCGTGGTCTGCATCTTTGCTGTTGCACCCCACCCAATTCCTTATGGAGCCTGGCATCCCCATGGATTCGGCAATGAGGTGGTCGCTTCTTCTCATGAATCCTGGTGGCAAAAGTGGTATGCCTATCTGGTTGATTGCTCCCGGGATAGTCTTTTTATTGGTCTCGTTACTGAGTGAGTCCAATCGCAATTGGGCGATTGCTAGCTCCATTTTCTTAGCACTTTCGTTGGTATTCGGCTCACTGGTAATTCAGGCGCACGGCTCGGTTTCAAATGTTTGGACGGGGTCACTTCTTCTTTTTGCACAATTCTGCGCATTTATTCCTGTGCTTCGCTCGGCCGATAAATTATTGCCCAATTTGCGATCATCGCAATTTGGACTAGGACACATCACCGTTGCCATAGTTACTGCTTTTTGTGTTCTCTCCTCAGCAGCCAGTGTTGTTTGGATCGTTTCTCTTGGTGCGAATTCGAATGTTCGAGCTAACCGCACTTCTGTAATTCCGGCATTCGTGGAATCTCTGGCACAGACAGATGCCAAGCCGAAAACATTAGTTGTCCGCAAAAACGGTAATCAGATTCAATACTTTATCTCCCGCGGCACTGACTTAATCTTGGGGGAGCCCGACGTATCTGTTCCACCATCGCTTGAAGTTCAAGCAGCCATTCGCGATCTGTTAGGTGGCACTGGGCTGACATCAAGCAAGCAAATCGGCGAAAACGGTATTCAGTACTTGTATATGCAAATTCCACTCGATGAAGTTCTCGTCAGAGCTATCGATGGTCAAGGTGGATTCACACGTACTTCATCAACCAAAGAAGGAATTGTGTGGAAAGTTGTTGGCAGTTCTCCTCGAGTTCTCTTCACTGATTCACATGGAGTGAAGAAAATGCTGGTGTCCGGTGACATTGGTGCTGTAGATAAGGTGCCTGCCGCAGGCACCGTTACGTTGGCCGAAAAATATGATTCTCGTTGGCGCCTGATCCATAATGGAATTTCGATTCCACTCTTGAGATCCACATCGGGCTTGCCGCTATTTTCGGTGCCTGGACCAGGTGACATAACCATTTTGCACGACGGAACTTCACGCCGAGCTCTTCTATCGGTGCAGTTACTAGTGCTTTTAACAGTCGTGGTTCTAGCTCTTCCTGCCGGCCGGAGACGGCGTGAAGTTCCGATCGAGGAAATCGCATGAGAAATTCCAAGGTTTTCTTTGTCCTAGTTCTCCTGGCCTCTGCTCTCGGAATGACTTTCATTGCGCCGCATGTTGAGAAGCGAATTGCCACTACTCAAGCTTTTCCAGCCACTGTTTGCCCAGGTTTTTCATCCGATGGCAACACCAAGGCACTTCTTTCTGGTTCGGGGGCTCGAATACATTTGATTTCTCCTAAATCTCTTACTTTTAAGAATTCGGGAGTTCGTAATTATTCATTGACTCAAGATGCATTACTCGTTGACGGTAATCCAACAACCTCCGTTGGTATTACTTATTCAAGTGGTAAATGGTTGGGCAGCACTCTATGCAACGTGGGAACAGGTAACCAATGGTTTCTTGGTGGATCTGGCTCGGTTGCCAGCAAAGGCAAACTGGATTTGGTTAATAGCGGCTTGAGTGATGCTTCGGTGGAACTCACTGTTTTTTCAGCTCACCTCGCCCCGATAACCTCCACGGTTATTGTGAAAGCAAATTCGGATCGCATCCTTCTGTTGGATGCGCTGGCACCAGGTGAAGGTTCAATCGCCGTTCATGTCTTGACTCGATCAGGTCGCGTAACTTCTTTTATGCTGGATCAGCAACAGAAAGGTCTTTCCTCGTTGGGTTTGGATTACGTTAACTCTTATCCAGAACCAAGCACGTCAGTTGTGATTCCGGGTTTGGCATACACGGCAGGTAAGGGTAATTCACTCAGCCACTTTCTCCGCCTTTTGGCTCCTGGTGACCTTGACGCAACCATTAAAGTGACGATTCATTCAACAGAGGGCGATTTCACACCCGTTGGGTTTGACGGTAGAACTTTGGCACACGGCAAGGTTTATGACCTGCCGCTAACAAATATTTCTGAGGCACATCCCTTCTCAGTTGAAGTTTCCTCCGACCAACCCGTCTTGGCATCAGCCCAAAGTTCGATTTTGGTCACAGGAAAACATGAATTCGCTTGGGCGACAGCTGCTACCAAATTGCGCCACGTCACCTTAAACCTCGGAGGACTTTCACCTGCTTTTGTTTTTTCCGGGGATCAAATAAAAGTAAATATTCAATGGATAAGCGATACCGGAAAGCGGGGAAGCGTTAACGTCACCGGTGACCAAATCACCTATTGGAGACCCACCCAAAACTTAATCCGAGCAACGCTGACTACTTCAGATGCCGCCACTTATGCCAATCTGATTTTCCTGACGGCTAATTCTTCACAATTGGGTTTTAGTTACTTGCCCATCATGCCCGGCGCCAGCCTTGAAACATCGACTCTTCCCATTATGGATGCCCGCGTAATCTCTCGTGAGTAAATCCCTCGTTTTTCACCTCATAGCCACTAATCTGCCAATATGAGGAATAGCCATCCACGCACCGGGAGAGCCTGCTCTCGATCGGGCTGCCGGAATCTGGCTAGCAAGACCCTCACCTACATTTATTCAGATTCCACCGCTGTTTTGGGCCCGTTGGCAACGTTTGCTGAACCACATGCCTACGATCTTTGTGAAGACCACGCGGTTCGGATGACCGCTCCGCAAGGCTGGACCGTCATTCGCCAAGAAGCAAGTGAAGACCTCGTTGGCCCGAGTGATGACGATTTGATGGCTATTGCTGATGCCGTTCGCGAGGCTGGCGTGCAAATCTCACCTACACCCAGCAACGCCGTTACTGGGCATGAGATCGGTCGTCGTGGCCATTTAAGGGCTATTCCCTCAAATTAATAAATCGCGATAGATTGCTGAAATGTTTACAGACGTAGCGCTCGACAAGATTATTAAGGCCTATGACATACGGGGCTTAGTCGATTCTCAACTCACCCCTGATTTTGCCTTCGCTCTTGGCTCGGCCTTTGCCCGCTTCCTCGAAGAGGAGCGTGAACCTTCAACTATTGTTATTGGTGAAGATATGCGCCCGTCTTCCCCTCTCCTAGCCACCGCTTTTGCAGATGGCGCGACTACTCAAGGTATGGATGTAATCCGGATCGGGTTGGCCTCCACTGACATGCTCTATTTTGCCGCTGGACAACTCAATCTTCCCGGTGCCATGTTCACTGCCAGCCACAACCCTGCCGAATACAACGGCATGAAACTTTGCAAGAGTGGAGCCCGACCAATTGGTCTGGAATCCGGGTTAGCTCGGATCAAGAGCCTGTTGGTAGCTGGCGTCCCCATCTCCAACCGTCCCATTGGTCAAATAACCGAACGCGATATGTTGGATGATTACGTCACTTTCCTTTTAGGAATGTTTCCAGAAATCAAGGATCAACCGCTTCGGAAGTTGAAAGTGGTTATTGATGCTGGAAATGGCATGGCAGGCCATACCGCTTCTGCCGTCATGGCCCGGCTCAATGTTGACGTTGTTCCCATGTATTTCGAACTTGATGGCACTTTTCCCAATCATGAAGCGAATCCTCTCGATCCCAAGAACATGGTCGATCTACAGGACCGAGTGCTCAAAGAAAAAGCTGATATTGGATTAGCTTTTGATGGCGATGCCGATCGCTGTTTTCTGGTCGATGAGAAAGGGCACCTAGTAAATCCTTCTGCGTTGACTTGCCTCATCGCCACACGTGAACTGAAAAGAAAACCTGGCTCAGCGATTATCTATAACTTGATCTCTTCTAAATCAGTACGTGAAGTTGTCACTGAAAATGGTGGCACTGCCATTCGATCCAGAGTGGGTCATTCGTATATTAAGAAAATGATGGCTGAATCTGGTGCGGTATTTGGCGGCGAACATTCTGGGCACTTTTATTTTTCTGACTTTTGGCGCGCAGATTCTGGGATGCTGGCAGCTCTCTTTGCATTGACTGAACTGGCCGCACATAAACAACCTCTCTCAAAGTTGTTTGCACCTTTCAATCGCTATATTTCCAGCGGCGAAATCAATACTGAAGTAGCCGATATCCCTTCAGCCCTGGCTCGGATTACCGCCGCCTACGGTAAGAAGTACCCCATTGACGATCTCGATGGGCTGACGGTCGAATCCGATACCTGGTGGTTCAACGTAAGAGCCTCCAATACTGAGCCATTGCTGCGGTTAAACGTGGAGGCAAAGACGCCTAAAAAGATGTCGGAAGTCCAAGCAGCCGCAATTGCGGTAATCTCTGACGTCTCTCAATAAACTCGAATGTAATAGGAGTCTTACGTGACTGTTCAAACCGCCACGAATTTCGATGTAGCAAACCCCAGCTTGGCCGCCGAAGGAAAAAAGCGGATTGAATGGGCTGAGCGCAATATGCCGGTCTTGGCACAGATTCGTGCTCGATTTGAAAAGGAACAACCTTTTGTTGGTATTCGTATTGCAGCCTGCATGCATGTCACTACCGAGACGGCCAACCTCATGCGCGCATTAAAAGCCGGTGGAGCCGAGCTTGCGCTCTGCGCATCAAATCCGTTATCGACTCAAGATGACACTGCCGCTGCTCTTGTCTCCGAATTTGGAATCAGCGTTTTCGCTCGCAACGCAGTTGACCGCGATGGCTATTACCGCCACATCAATGCTGCACTCGATATTAAGCCTCACTTGGTTTTCGACGATGGCTGCGACTTGGTAAATACCTTGCATACCACTCGTACTGAATTAATCGATGGCATCATCGGCGGCTGCGAAGAAACCACCACCGGAGTCATTCGATTGAGCCAGATGACCAAAGATGGCGCTCTTAAGTTTCCTATGATCGCGGTTAACGACACCGATACAAAGCATATGTTCGATAATCGCTTCGGTACCGGACAGTCAACACTTGATGCAATTTTCCGCTCTACCAACTCGCTCATCGCCGGCAAGATATTTGTCGTAGCCGGTTTTGGATATTGCGGCAAAGGTGTGGCCGAACGTGCCAAGGGACTTGGCGCAGATGTCATCGTTACTGAAATCGATCCCACTAAGGCGCTCGATGCCATGATGCAGGGATATCGCGTCATGCCTATGACAGAAGCTGCCGCGCTTGGCGACTTCTTTGTAACTGTCACCGGCAATCGCGATGTACTTCGCGAAGAACATTTTGCGGTCATGAAGGATGGCGCCATCTTGGCTAACGCTGGTCACTTCGATATTGAGATCGATGTTGCTTGGCTAGAGCAAAATGCCGCTGAAAAGCACAACAAGATTCGCCACCAAACCGATGAATATCAACTAGCCGATGGCCGCCGCATTTTGCTTTTGGCCGAAGGTCGTTTAGTAAACCTAGGCGCCGCTGAAGGACACCCGGCCTCTGTTATGGATATGTCTTTCTCGGATCAAGCGCTGACCGCAGAATGGCTGCTCAAGATGGCCAGTCAGCTTTCGGCCGGCCTGCACAACGTTCCTACTGAAATCGATAAGGAAGTTGCCAGGCTTAAGCTGGAAAGCATGGGCGGAAAGATCGACAAGCTCACTGCCGCTCAGGACTTGTATTTGAACTCTTGGGAGCACGGTAGCTAATGACCCTGATCATGGTCGTTGATGACGACCAAGATTTGGCAGAAATGTTAGGCATCGTTCTTAACGGTGCCGGGTTTGAAGTGGATTTGGTAAGTCGCGGTGATGAGGTCATGGATCTCTTTCGCGCTCAAACTCCAGATTTAGTTCTTTTAGATGTGATGCTGCCCGGAATGACTGGCATTGAAGTCTGTCGTGAGATTCGGGCCGAATCCATGGTGCCCATCGTGATGTTGACCGCCAAAGGTGATACTCACGATGTTGTTCTTGGTTTGGAAGCTGGCGCCGATGATTACATGGTTAAACCTTTCAACCCGTCAGAACTCGTGGCACGAATCAAAACCCGATTGCGGCGTCAGATCTCCGAGAGTGCCGGCGGGCTAAAGATCGGCGACATCGCGATCGATCAATTGGCGCATTCCATCATGCGCGAAGGAAAGGTCATCCCACTCACTCGTCTGGAATTCGATTTACTCGTAGCTCTTGCAAAAGAACCAGGTCGAGTATTTACGCGCGAAGCTCTCCTCAACGAAGTTTGGGGTTATCGACATGCAACGGACACTCGTCTTGTTAACGTTCACGTGCAGCGCTTGCGTTCGAAAGTCGAACAAGATCCAGAAAATCCCGAACTCATTGTCACCGTTCGTGGCGTTGGTTATAAGGCAGGAGTTCCTGGAACGAAAGAACAATGAGTTCACAGAAACGACCGTGGCGAAACTCGCTGGTATGGCGCGTTACAGGAAACAGCGTTCTTTTATCTTTGGGCATTATTTGGCTGGTCGGTTCGGCCCTCTTTAGCCAGATCTCAACCGGAATTTTCGAAGAAAAATTATCTAACTCGATTTCCGATAGCCAGTCCTCGTTGAGATCTATTCAAGTTCAATTGGCTGTTGCACAATTTCAAAATGATGCCGGTATCAGGAAGATCGTCGACCAAATGATTTCAGTGGCTTCGATCAGCGGAAATACCGCTGGACGAGAAGTTGCGCTCTTGCATTTCCCAGTCGTTCGTCCAGTGAAAAACAATTATGAAAGAACTTCAAATCTCCTCTCCACGAAATCAATACCAGAAGCATTTCGCACCAAAGTGAGAACTGCATCTGGATTGCAATGGTCTCGGACAAAGATTGTTTTCTTAGGCGGGGAAAAGGTAAATGGCATTGCCGTAGGCGGCACGGTCGAGATTCCTAATTCGGGTACTTACGAACTTTATTTCCTCTATGGGCTTACTAGCCAAGAGAACACTTTAACCCTCATTCGAAACGCTCTGTGGTTCACTGGCTTGGCGCTTATTTTTCTCATCGGACTTGTCACTTGGCTGGTTATTAGGCAGGTCGTCATACCGGTACGTGAAGCTGCCGAGATCGCCGAGCAGTTATCAGCAGGTGATCTGGGTCGACGTATGGAAGTTCATGGCGAGAACGAAATTGCTCGCCTGGGAATCTCTTTCAACGAGATGGCTCTGTCTATGCAACAACAAATCTCACGCCTGGAAAATCTCTCGCGGCTTCAGCAACGTTTCGTTTCGGATGTCTCTCACGAATTGCGGACTCCGCTCACAACCATCCGGATGGCCTCTGAAGTTATCTACGCTTCTCGGAGCACCTTCAGCACCAAAGTGGCTCGTAGCGCTGAACTATTGATCGCTCAGATCGATCGCTTTGAACGCCTGCTTGCCGATCTTCTTGAAGTTAGTCGCTTTGACGCCGAAGCAGCCGTAATGGTGATCGAACCCGTGGACATTGTGCAGTTGCTACGAAGAACTGTGGATTACCTTCACCCCAGCCGCGAGCGCATCATCAACATTATTTCGGATGAAGATTCAATTCTGGTTGATGCGGATACTCGAAGAATCGAGCGAATCTTTCGCAACCTCATTACAAATGCGATCGATCATTGCGAAGAGAGGCCAGTCGATATCACCATTGTCGAAAGCGATGATGCTGTTGCCGTTGGAGTTCGCGACTATGGAGTGGGATTCCAAGAAAAGGATTCGCATAGACTTTTCGATCGATTCTGGCGAGCCGATCCCGCCCGCGCACGTGTACGAGGTGGAACCGGACTCGGACTTTCGATTGCGTTGGAGGATGCAAAATTGCACCACGGAACACTGGAGGCTTGGGGCCGGCTCCGGCGAGGTGCACATTTTGTTCTGACCATTCCCAAAGTCGCTGGTATTGAAATGGCTACGCATCCCATCTCGGTTGTTCCCGAGTCCGAGCTCTCCACAATTGTTAACCCTGAGGATTCTGAAGAATTGTAAATTCGCCAGACTGCGCTCGTGCTTTCAGATCTTCGCGCATTGTCGAGTCTTATATTTCCGATCTCATGCATTGGATGCGGTCAACCTCAAAGTGACATCTGCCCACGGTGCGCGGTGCTCTGGAAAGTGCAACCAATAGTTTCGACTCTAGATTCGATCCCTATTTCTTTCACCGCTCGATATCAACCTATAGTCCAGCGCTTTATATTGGCTGCCAAAGAACAAGGCTCCACGGTGGCGCGAGATGCGTTGGCGCAATCCATGGCACGTTCCCTTCGGGTGCTTATGGCCAAGGTTCAGGTTGAAAAGGTGTTACTCGTCCCCATCCCTTCCCATCGTGCGGCTATTCGCTCTCGCGGCCGGGACCATGCCCGACTTCTCTCCCAGGCGGTCTCCGAGCGATTCGGCTCGGAGGTCGGTCTGGCTCCGGCCCTTCGTGTTAATCGCCGCGTCGTCGACCAAACCGGTTTGAGCCACGAGCAACGCGCAGCCAACCTAGCTGGGGCATTTACAGCCGATTCACAGTTGATCAGAGGGAAAGTCGAGGTGGCACTGGTTATGGTGGATGATGTGATTACCAGCGGCTCCAGCCTTCGAGAAGGGGCGAGAGCCCTTACCAGCGCCGGTTGCCCGCCTATCGCCGCCATCGCCGCATGTGCGAGTGCTCGTTTTTTGCCAATACGATTGCCCTAGAGAATTACCCCTATTGACGACTAGCCCCATCCCGGGCTGGTTCGAAGCTTACGAAAGAGGATTTGTGGTCGCGTTACTAGACAAGGTGTTACGTGCTGGCGAAGGCCGGGCAATTCGCAATCTCGAGAAGATTGCCGTCGCAGTCAACGCTCAGGAAGCCAAGATTTCTGCCCTCTCCGATGAGGATCTGCGGGGTATGACCGAAACTTTCCGCGCTCGCCTTGACGCTGGCGAAACCCTCGACGATCTGCTTCCCGAAGCTTTTGCCTGCGTTCGCGAGGCTGCCAAGCGCACCTTGGGCCAACGCCACTATGACGTGCAGATTATGGGGGGAGCCGCTCTCCATCAGGGAAATATCGCAGAAATGCGAACTGGTGAAGGAAAGACTTTGGTCGCTACTTTGCCTTCATATCTCAATGCCCTTAGCGGTAAAGGTGTGCACGTTGTCACCGTTAACGATTATCTAGCCGAGCGCGATAGCGAATGGATGGGTCGTATCCATCGATTCTTGGGTCTCAAAGTCGGTGTCATTCTCTCCAACATGTCGCCGATCGAACGACGCGAGGCGTATGCCGCAGATATCACTTACGGCACCAACAATGAATTTGGTTTTGATTACCTGCGCGACAACATGGCGTGGACTCTCGAGGATTGCGTGCAGCGCGTTCACAACTTTGCTGTTGTTGATGAAGTTGACTCCATCTTGATTGACGAAGCACGTACGCCATTGATCATCAGCGGTCCGGCCGATAAGGCCACCAAGTGGTACCTTGAATTTGCCAACATTGCTGGCAAACTCGATCGCGATGTTCATTATGAAGTCGATGAGAAGAAGCGCACCGTAGGCATTTTGGAAGATGGTGTCACCAAGGTCGAAGAATTACTTGGCATTGAAAACTTGTACGAATCTGTCAATACTCCAATGATCGGCTATCTCAACAATGCCGTACGTGCCAAGGAACTTTTCAAGCGCGATAAAGATTATGTAGTCATGAGCGGGGAACTCTTGATCGTCGACGAGCACACTGGTCGTATCTTGGCCGGGCGTCGATACAACGAAGGTCTTCACCAAGCGTTAGAAGCCAAAGAGCGCGTCGAGATTAAAGATGAAAACCAAACCTTGGCCACCATTACGCTGCAGAACTACTTCCGTCTCTACAAGCGGCTTTCAGGCATGACCGGTACTGCCATGACCGAGGCCGCCGAATTAATGCAGATTTACAAACTAGGCGTTATTCCAATCCCCACCAACAAGCCCATGCAACGTGAAGATAAATCCGACTTAATTTACAAATCCGAAGCCGGAAAGTTCATCGCAGTAGCCGATGACATTGCCGAACGCCATCGCAAAGGACAACCTGTTCTCGTTGGTACTGTCAGCGTCGAAAAATCTGAAGAATTGGCGCACTTGCTTACCAAGCGCGGTATTCCGCATGAAGTCCTTAATGCAAAGCAACACGAGCGCGAAGCTGCGATTATCGCGCGCGCCGGTTCTATCGGAGCTGTAACAGTTGCAACAAATATGGCCGGTCGTGGTACCGACATCATGCTGGGCGGCAACCCCGAATTTATGACTGACTTCGAACTCCAACGTCGTGGGCTTAATCCTGTAGATACTCCCGAGGACTACGAAGCAGCCTGGGCTCCCGAACTTGCCAAGCAAAAAGCGGCCGTTGCGCGCGAGCATGAAGAAGTTGTTGCGCTTGGTGGTCTCTATGTTCTAGGAACCGAGCGCCACGAATCTCGACGTATCGATAACCAGTTGCGTGGACGATCTGGTCGCCAAGGCGATCCCGGTGAATCCCGTTTCTATCTTTCGCTACAAGACGATCTCATGCGTCGATTCAATTCGGGCATGGTCGAACGCTTCCTCGGTGCTGCCGGAATTCCAGAGGAAGTACCTCTCGAATCCAAGATCGTTTCCAATGCAATTCGCTCCGCGCAAACCCAAGTTGAATCCCTCAACTTTGAAATGCGTAAGAATGTTTTGAAGTACGACGACGTCATGAACCGTCAGCGCGAAGTTGTCTATCGTGAGCGCCGCGAAGTACTTGAAGGCGCAGATATCAAAGATCAGGTTCAGATCTTCATGACCGACACTCTGACCGCGTACGTTCAGGCCGCTACTGCTGAAGGTTATGCCGAAGATTGGGACCTAGAGACTCTCTGGACGGCTCTGCGCGCTCTTTATCCCATTAGTTTGAGCATCGAAAGCGTCCTGCAAGAAGTTGGTGGCGCTGAAGGTCTTGATCAAGATTTCCTTCTGCATAAGGTCTTGGAAGATGCCCAGAACGCCTATAACTCTCGGGAAGATGGACTTACCCCAGATGTTATGCGTGAACTCGAGCGCAAAGTATTGCTCTCTGTTCTCGACCGTAAATGGCGCGAGCACCTTTACGAGATGGATTATTTACAAGAGGGAATCGGCTTGCGGGCTATGGCTCAGCGCGATCCACTCGTCGAATACCAGCGCGAAGGTTATGACCTCTTCTCGGCCATGATGGATTCCATCAAGGAGGAGCTCGTTGGTTTTGTTTTCAATGTCGAGGTTCAAGTTGAAGCAGATTCTCACGAAGTTGCCGCGAAGGGCATTGAAATTCCCAAGGCCGAAGTTAATCAGCTCCGCTATTCAGCAGCAGATGTTGACGGTGAAGTAAAACAAACCGGCGGCACTAGCCGAAATGCACCATGTCCATGTGGCTCTGGCCGCAAGTACAAGCGTTGCCACGGAGCAGCTAACTCCTAAAGCAGGATCATCTCGGTACACAGCCACCGCTTGTCGACGCCTTCAAATCGTAGGGCAAGTGAACGCACTCGCTCATTGATGCGCAAGGTGACCGTTGATTCGCAGACGCCATCGATGGGCTCGGAGAGGTAGATCTTGCGCACTCGCGGGATCTCTTTCATGCTTCCAGATTTACGCACTAGCTGGGCGTGCACGCTGCGATGGCACCACCGCGCTAACTGCATGGGATGTCTACGTCCGCCCCAGATTTCAACTATAGAAATAACAAAGCGCTCGACCCATTCTTCAAGTTGAGGTAATTCCGAGGCAGAGCTGGGCTGCGGTGCAAAGTCTCGATCATCGCTCTCTCCTGCATATGTGTTTGGAGTAGGAACTAAGTAAAGTTTTTTAGGGATCGTTTGTGGTGCGCGTTCGATCTCTTCGGAGAGGTAAAGAGCTAAAGCTGGATGGCTCCACAGCCCAGGGTCAAAAGGACGATCGGAACCGGCTTGTGGCCAAGTAACCGTTGTGGCCCGTACTTCGGAATCGCTATTCATGCTCTTACTCAACCGAAGGCGCTGGGCTAGCACCTCCACCGAACGGATGAATTATTTCGATGGCCCGATTACCGTAAGTAACCCATGTGGAAAGCGGTCGAACTCATTAGCCGCTCTTGACCTATGAATGGCACATGGTTGATATCAAGAACGTCATTCTCGGCTCTCCACGGACTCGCTTAGCTGCAGTGCTCATCGCCCTCTCACTTCTCGCCGCGATTGCTATAAGCAGCGCCGCAAATCGGGCAACGTGGGTCTGGTCGGCTGCTCGTGACTTATCGGCAGGTCACACCATCGCTGCCACGGATCTCAAAGCAGTGAAGGTAAATCTCTATGATTCGGGCGGAAAATACTTATCCTCTGGTTCACCGGTGCTGGGCTGGCACCTCACCCGCTCGATTCAGATGGGCGAACTCATCCCCGGCGTCGCACTCTCCCGCCAAGGAGCCACTGTGACAACGCAGAGCCTTCCGCTACGAGTCAGTCGCCCAGATATGCCGATTGATCTGGCACCTGGGCAGCGAGTAGATCTTTATGCACTTTCTCCCACCACAGCACAGGCCACCTTTGACCCACTACTAGCTTTTGCTAATGCAACCATTGAATCAGTAGATCAGAAATCAAAGGATCTGGGCGGCGATATTGGAATCGTCGTTGCAATACCTAAAAGTGCGATGTTACAAGTTGTAGGTGCCATAGCTAGCGCCAGAGTATTGGTGGTTCGCAATGCCTTCTGAAATTCCTCAACTCGAAGTGATTACGGCAATAGCTGAAGTTGAAACTGAAGACTTCATCGCACAACTGCTCTTCTCGCAAGGCTGGAACATCATTCATAGGGCGATCGACTTTTCTGGTCTGCTCGTTGCATTAGAAAATCGGCATAGCCTCTTGCGCACCGTGGTTATCTATAGTTCTGATCTGCCGAATTTAGATTCAGTACAACTTGCCGAAATCGAAAGTCGATCCTCAGCTTTTTCCATTATTTGTATCGATGGAGTGAATATCAACTCTCACGCCGTGATGACGCATATTCGGGGCAAGTTGCGGTTGCCCTTAATCTATCAAAACCAAGCTCCTACGAAATCAGATAATTTGCCAGTCGCGGCGCCTAAAAAACAAAAGCTCATCACCGTAACCGGAACCGCTGGCTCGCCCGGTCGCAGCCACCTGACTCTTTTATTGGCCGGATATTTCTCTTGGCGAACACATGTACATGTCATTGATGCCGACCTCAGATCTCCTTCGCTGGCATACATGGCAGGTACCCGTCCAAAGTCGAATGAAAGATTTACGTTATCGACGTTGCAGATAGAAAATAAACCTTCGGAATTACCAACGAGCGAAATGAAAGATTTAACTTTTATTGATATCGGAGCCTTACCTTCTCTTCGAGAAGTGGTAACTGACCGCAGATGGCATGCTGCGTTCATCAACACCGTTTTGGAACAGACTTCTTCACTTATTTACATTACAAAGAGTTCAGGTTTAGGTTTACTCCGGCTAGAAAATTTCATCGCCGAATTTCCAATTTTGTTACGAAAGATTCCCATACTTTATGTTCTTAATCAGAGAACCAGTTCTCGTGAGGATCGGGCTATCGAGGCACGTTTCAACAGTCTCACATCGGGGGAGGCCGCCTTTGTCCTACCTCAGGATCCCAGACCCATTCAGCCCTCCGCCCCCCGTACCAAGGGCCTGGATCTATTTTCCGGAAGTTCCAAGCTCGCTAAGGAGATTGATAAGATCGCACAATCGATCGCCTAAGCAATGGCTTTGATGCGGCAGGAGAGGGATGCAATGACATCGCGTGAAGACCTGCTGGCCGCGCAGACCGCCCTGTCTCCTGCAGATCGTGAACGACTTTCTGAACTTATTGCCGAATGGCAGATGCTGGCCGACCTTTCCTTTGCCGACCTGATCCTTTGGGTACCTAAACGGCGCGATTACCAAACCTGGCCCGAAGGCCACGTGGCGTTGGCACATATCAGACCTACGACCGCAGCCACTGTTTTTACCCACGATGTAATTGGTTCCGAGCTCATGTGGGGCCGCAATCCACGTATCGATCAAGCGCTATCACAAGGGGAAATCGTCCGCGATACCCAACCCGAAGTCATAGGCGATCTCTTGATCAAGGAAGAGACCATTCCGGTGCTATTTGATGGTCGAATCATTGCTGTGATATCGCGCCATCGCGACGCCGTACAGATGAGATCGGCTTCCAGGCTTGAAATCAACTATCGCGAGATCGCTCACAATATTTATCGCATGGTTGCCGAAGGAAACTTTCCGGTTCATAACGGTATTTATCGTGCCGAATCTGCCCCTCGAGTTGGCGATGGCTTGATCCGCCTCGATGGTGGCGGAAATATCACATACGCCAGCCCCAACGCTCGATCGGCATTCAGTCAGGTGGGTTGGGAATCCGAACTCGAGAATCACATCTTGGGCGATGTCATCGAATCTCTTTCGCAGAGCTCGCATCAACCTACAGATGAGCCATGGCGCATCATTGTCAGCGGCGAACAATTACGTCGTGCTGATTTTGAAAACACCCGGGGAATTATGGATTTGTTGGTGATTCCGCTGACGCAAGGCCCTGATCGAATTGGCGCCATAGTGCTCCTGCACAATGTGACCGAACTTCGCAGGCGCGACCAAGCCTTGGTGACAAAAGATGCCACCATTCGCGAAATTCACCACCGAGTTAAAAATAATTTGCAGACTGTTTCTGCCTTGTTGCGATTGCAGTCACGGCGTGTAGAAGATCCCATTGCCAGCGCTGCCTTAGCCGAAGCAATCAGACGAGTCGCATCTATCGCGATCGTTCATGAAACTCTCTCCACCAGTTCCACCGAGACGGTGCAATTCGATGAAGTTTATGATCGTATTGTTCATAATGCGATTGAACTTAGTTCTCGCCCCATCACCTTGGCCAAGAATGGATCCTTCGGAATCTTTCCTGCCCAAATTGCAACGCCGCTTGCATTGGTGATCACCGAATTAATTCATAACTCACTCGAACATGGATTGGCCGAAACCGGAGATGCGCTTCGCGCCGAAATTGTGCGCACCGGGGAGTCGTGTTCGATATCCATCATTGATGATGGCGAAGGCTTGCCCGAGGATTTCGAATGGGAGCAATCTTCGAATTTAGGTTTGCGAATTGTTCGGACTCTTACCGAGAACGAACTAAAGGGCACTATTGCTTTGAAGCGAGAATCCGGCCAAACCTGGGCGATATTAAATTTCCCAGTGAAGTAGAGCTAGAAGCTGTTCTGGCTCTCCATCATGCGAGCGCGGTTACGAGCAGCGCGGCGCTTGAGAGCACGGCGTTCATCTTCAGAGAGACCGCCCCAGACGCCAGCATCTTGACCGCTCTCTAGAGCCCAGGCGAGGCAGGCCTCTTTTACCGAACAGCGTTGGCAAACTTTCTTTGCCTCTTCGATTTGGGCCAGGGCAGGACCGGTATTTCCGATCGGAAAGAAGAGCTCGGGATCTTCATCCCGGCAGGCCGCGTCGTGTCGCCAGTCCATAGTGCGCGCTTCTCCTCGATTAATCTTCAGTGGGTAACTAGATGAGACAATAGGTGATAAATAGGACATAAGCCTCGAAAGATCGAGCGCTTAAGCGCTTATTCTCTCGCGTATCTCTCACGTTAACAAGGATATAGGCTGAGAGATTCCCGCATATTTGGCTTTATCAGTGGGGTATCCGTCACAGTGCCCCCGGCAGGAATCGAACCTGCGCCCCCGCCTCCGGAGGGCGGTGCTCTATCCCCTGAGCTACGGGGGCCCAAGAAGTTATGGCGGTAAGGCTATCAGCGTCGCCAGACCTGCTCGCTGAGCCGATTCTGCGGTGAACTGTCACAATACCGACCATGAGTGAGCGGGCATATTTTGCAACGGGTTGTTTCTGGGGTGCCGAACGTCGTTTTTGGCAGATGGCAGGAGTTGAATCCACTTCGGTTGGCTACATGGGCGGAGCCCGTCCCAACCCTAGTTACGAGCAGGTCTGCACTGGTGTCACCGGTCATGCCGAGGCGGTTGAAGTTGTATTCGATCCAGCGCTCGTGAGCTATCAGCGGTTGCTGGAAGAGTTCTGGACCATGCACGATCCGACCTCGCTCAATAAGCAAGGTGGCGATATTGGGACTCAATACCGAAGCGCAATCTTCGCAACGACTTCCGAGCAGTTGTTAACAGCAATTAACTCCAAGGATATTTACGAAGATGTACTGCTGCAGAATGGTCTCGATCCAATTTGCACCGAAATTCAAGAGGCCGAAGGTCATACCTATTGGCCAGCCGAGGAGTACCACCAGAAATACTTGGCCAAGAACCCAAATGGCTACGACTGTCATTCCTCTACAGGAATTGCATTTCCCATTATCGAATCTTCGGCAGGAGCAAACTGATGAGCGCTGAAGAAATATCACCGCTGCGACCAGATGGTTCGGCATATCCAGTTCAATTAGATGACGCCGCCTTGAAAGAAACTTTAGATCCACTTTCATTTGAAGTTTTGCGCAAAGCAGCGACCGAACGCCCTTTCACCGGTGAATATACCGATACCGAGACTGTCGGAATTTATAAATGCAAAGCCTGCGCCGCCGAACTCTTCAGAAGTGAAACCAAGTTTCATTCGGGTTGTGGTTGGCCATCTTTTTATGCGCCTAAGGCTGACGATGCAGTTGTCCTCATTGAAGACAGATCACTTTTCCCACGTGTTCGGACCGAGGTGCGCTGCGCTTCGTGCGGATCGCATCTGGGGCATGTTTTCGAGGGTGAAGGCTACGACGTACCAACCGATCAACGTTGGTGCATTAATTCAGTATCGATGTTTTTGGAAGCCAAGTAATTCTCCTACCAAGTCGAACTATCGCCCTCCAGCGCTCGCCAGCAGTACCAAGCCACAATACTTTGATACCCGTTGAACTGATCACCCAGTAAATCAAGCTCTTCCGGCGTAATTTGTTCAGGTAGCTTGTGCAGTTTTTCCCAACCGCGACGCACCCCTAAGTCACCTACGGGCCAGAGATCCAAGCGTCCCAAGTGGAACATCAGAAACATTTCAACAGTCCATCTTCCGACGCCCCACAAAGCCGTTAGCTCTTCAGCGATTTCAGTGTTGCTCATTTTGGGATATTTAGAAAAGTGCAGATCCTTATTGATCGTGGCATCGGTGAGTTCAAGGATGGCGCGGGTTTTAGCGCCGGATACTCCGGCAGCTCGCAGCTGATCGATCTCCAAAGCCGAAATCGTCTCAGGCGAAATCTTGCCGCCACAGAGAATGCGCACTCGTTCTGAAATTGTGGCAGCAGCTTTTGTCGCTAGCTGTTGGGAAAGAATGGATTGCACCAGAGTTTGATAGTGCCCTCGGCCACTTCGCTTTACACCGATATCGCATAATGGTGATGTTTTGATAATGCCGGCAAATGCCGGATCAGTTCGCGCAATCCGTTTGACGATCTTGCGCATCTCATCCGTGGAGAGCGCTGGCATGCTATGCGTTTAATGCAAAGCTGGGATATTCATCGGTTACAAGTAAGAACGCATATCCGATAACGCGATTCCAATATTGCATGATTCCAAGTACCGGACCTGCTGCCCATTCTGGATATTTATCGGTGGCGACTGTAACGATCCAAGCAAAAACAGTGACCACGAGGGCATAGATCGAATAAACGAAACCGACAATGTATAGGGGAATGGCAATGAACCATTTATAGAGAGGCGCAAACTGATTGAGGTTTTTGCCGCCTTCGATATCGGGCAAAATTACGGCGACATTGGGATTGGCCTCGATAGAGGGATATTCGTCGGTTAAAAGAAAGAGGTAAGCAAAGACACGAGCCGAAAGTTCCATTAGTGCGTGGTTGAAAGTCAGCAAGTAGCTGGGGTAATGGCGACGAACCAAAATACCTAAAAAGGCAGGAGCCACGATCAAAGAGCTGGCTAGGAAAGTGCTGCGGTTATTTCCCCATCCGTTGGTAAATGCCGATAGAAAGACCAAGGCTGGGAAAACCAATATTCCCCGGAATAAGACCGTCACGCGGTCGCGAGGACCTCTATTTACGTCAATCAGGGTCTGTACTTGTGCCATTTGAGTGCTCCTTTAGGGGGACTTGAGTCTGGGCTGAGCAATAGGTCTGGGTAAGGTATTTTTGCCAATGATATTGGTGAAAGGCGTTCTAGAGGAGTGAATTCTTGAGTAGTTCGACGTGGTTTATCACGCTGGGAGCCACTGGATTTGTGCTCTCACTTGATCTGATTTTTGCTTTCTACAATCGCAATAAGCAAACCACGCTTAAAGCAGCAGCGCTGTGGACTGCTTTCTACCTATCTCTTGCCATCAGTTTCGGTTATTCCCTGGGAATCTGGGCCACGCATCAAGCTCGCAGCGAATTTTTCGCAGGCTGGATTACCGAGTATTCACTTTCTTTTGACAATCTATTCGTCTTTATATTGATTCTTGCCAGATTGAAAGTTGCCAAAGAGAAAGAAGAGTTAGTTCTACTTATTGGCATCGCATTTTCATTGGTTCTCCGTGGTGTATTTATTGCGGGTGGAGCTGCCATCATCGATCGTTGGTCTGCCGTTTTCTTTCTCTTTGGCGGCTTCCTCATTTACACAGCTTTTCAACTTATTCGCGAGAGCGAACATGAAGAATGGAAAGAAGGCAAAATTCTCACCATGTTCCGCAAGCGCGGGGCATCCACTTTCATGCTGGCTCTTATCGCTATTTCTACAACAGATGTGCTCTTCGCCTTTGATTCAATTCCGGCCATCTTTGGCCTGACCAAGGATCCGTACATCGTTGTGACAGCAAATATTTTTGCCCTTATGGGGTTGCGTCAGCTGTACTTCCTCATCGGGGGATTAATGACAAAACTCATTTATCTCACCGAAGGCTTAGCAACCATTCTCGGTTTCATTGGTATCAAACTTATCTTTGAAGCAGCGGAACATCAGGGTTGGCACAAGATCGCTGGAATTGCGATTCCACACGTTTCATTGCAGGTCAGCCTCGTTTTCATCATTAGCGTCTTGACGATCACTACCCTTTTAAGCCTTTATAAGAGTCGCAACGACTGATAGATATACTCGCCACATGCTGCATATCGATGGACTCCCGCTCTCCGAACTTCGCACCCACAAGAGTGAGAAATGGCGGATGGTCCCGGCTGATGTTCTACCGCTACCTGTTGCCGAAATGGATTTCGAAATCGCAGAGCCCATCAGAGATTTGCTTATCGATCGGTTGCAACATTCTGATGTCGGCTACTTAGGTGCCGTTCCAGAACTGGCCGCGAATTTAACGGTTTTTGCACAGGATCGCTGGGGTTGGGCGGTCGACCCAGAGCAAGTATTTATTGCTACTGATGTTGGCGTAGCAATGGTCGAAATGGCACGCACCGTTCTCCAACCGGGCGACAAGATCGTTGTTAATTCACCGGTGTATCACAATTTCTATAACTGGGGCAAAGAACTCAAGTGCGAAATATTAGATGCTCCGCTTCAAGGAGCTGACCTGCATTTTAGGCTCGACTTTGAAGCCATTGAAAAGTTATATCAGCAGGGGGCGAAGATCCATTTCTTGTGCAACCCCCATAACCCCGTCGGCACGGTATTTACGCGCGAAGAACTCTCCACTTTGGCCGAACTCGCCAACATGTACGGAGTAGCAATCTTTAGCGATGAAGTTCATGCACCGTTGGTGTATTCAGATTCCGAATTCATCCCATTCCTTTCCGTAAGTGAGACCGCTCGAAAAGTTGGAATTTGTGTGACTGCTGCCAGCAAGAGTTGGAATTTAGCCGGTCTCAAATGCGCCACCATAATTACCGCTCACGAGTTCTGGAAGGAGAAAGCGCTCTCTATGCCACCAGCAGTGCACTATCGAGCCTCGCTCTTCGGTGCTCTCGCCGCAGCCAAGGCATATGAATGTGTAGATTGGCTAGATGCCGTAATGCGCACATTGGAGCGAAATCGCCAATTTCTGAAGAACGAACTCGCCACCAAATTGCCGCAGGTTGGCTATCGAATTCCTGATTTTGGATATTTGGCTTGGTTAGATTTCACCGAACTAGAACTCGGCCCTGATCCAACGGCGGTTATTCTCGAACGTGGAAAAGTTTCGTTAAACCCGGGTCATTCTTTTAGCCCGCATTCCCACCAATTTTCGCGTCTTAATTTTGCAACTAGCTTGGAGATTCTCGGAGAAGCGATCGATCGAATCGTAGAAGTGGTTAAGACCAAGTGAGCACAGCCGAAAAGTTTGATGTCGTCATTGTTGGAGCCGGGCACAATGGATTGGTTGCGGCTACATATCTGGCCAAGGCCGGTCTCTCAGTCGCTGTACTAGAAGCAACGGCTTCCGTCGGCGGTGCGACCGTTAGTCAACAAGTCTTTCCAGATTTTGATGCACGGCTATCGCGTTATTCATATTTGATCTCACTTCTACCCGACAAGATCATCACCGACTTAGATCTGGATTTTGCCGTTAAGTCCCGGTCGGTTGCCTCCTTTACCCCAATCTTCGAAAATCAGCGTCATTCGTCGCTTTTGATCACTACCGAGGCCTCTGAAAAGACCGAGTCAGACTTTGCAGATGTGACCGGCGGAGCGGATGAATTTAAGGCCTGGAATACTTTTTATGACGAGGTCAAACACTTCGCGGAAGTTGTTTCTTCTACTTTGCTCTCACCACTTCCGACTCGAACCGAATTACGCAACCGAGTAAATCGTCCCATTTGGAATTCACTGGTCGAGGAACCTCTCGGACGGGTGATCGAGGAGCGCTTCCAATCAGATCTCGTTCGAGGAATTGTTTTTACTGATGGATTAATTGGAACTTTTGCGGATTCCACTTCCTTCGCTGCCAATCGTTGCTTTATCTATCACCTCATTGGTAACGGCGACGGCCAATGGCGAGTACCGGTTGGGGGCATGGGTAAACTCGTAAAGGAATTAGTTCGAGTTGCCATCGATAGCGGTGTTCGGATTATTACTTCTCTTCCAGTAACCGATGTATCTCTCGCTGATGGCCTCTTCACGGTCACTACATCTACGGACCGATCCTTTGCCGCAAAATACGTACTATCAAATTGCGCACCTCAGACTCTGGCCAAGATAGCTGGTACACCTGCACCTGAAAGTTTGGATGGTGCACAAGTGAAGGTCAACATGCTGCTGCATAAACTGCCAAGACTGAAGAGTGGCGCAGATCCCAAATTAGCGTTTGCAGGAACTTTTCATTTTGACGAGAAATATTCCCAATGTGAATTAGCGTATCGGCAGGCAGCGGCAGGTCAGATCCCAGATCGCATCCCGGCAGAGATGTACTGCCACACCCTGTCGGACAAGAGCATTCTTTCGCCCGAACTCAATGAAGCTGGCTACCAAACTTTGACGCTCTTTGCCCTGCATACTCCAGCCTCTCTCTTTGATTCCAATCATGATGAGGTAAAGCGCGCCATCGGCGAGAAGTTGCTGGCGCAACTAAACGAATATTTAGAAGATCCCATCGAAGAGTGTTTGGCAGTGGCCAAGGATGGCTCACTCTGCATTGAGATCAAGAGCCCGCTCGAGATTGAGAAAGAAATTGGCCTGCCTCGAGGGAATATCTTCCACAAAGACCTCTCCTTTCCTTTCCGCGAAGATGATCAGCCACTCTCGTGGGGCGTTGAAACCACTATCCCAAACCTCTTTTTATGTGGTGCTGGTGCCATTCGCGGTGGGGGAGTCAGCGGAATTCCAGGCCACAATGCCGCGGCCGCGGTCCTAGAAGCCGAAGGCATCTCCAGAGGTTAGGCTTGCCGTTATGTCTGATTACCTTGATGGCCTAGCTCCCGATTCCAAAGTGGTCGCCGCTGGCAGACCTGCGTTAACCCCCGACGGAACTCTCAATCCAGAGATCTATCTCAGCGCCACTCGCCATGCCGGCGGTGCGATTGGCTACGGTCGTTTTGGCAACGAAACCTGGAGCGCTCTTGAAAGCGCCATCGAATCCCTCGAACATGGTCGAACTCTGTTATTTCCATCTGGCCAAGCAGCCATCGGCGCGATCTTTTCTATTTTGCCGATCGGTTCAGTTATCACTGCATCGCGCAACGGCTATACCGGCGTCATGAATGTTTTAGCAGGGCTGGAACGTAAAGGTGCCATCGAAGTTCGTTACGTCGATGTCTCTGACACCGAAGAAGTTTTGGCAGCGCTACCCGGGACCTCGTTTCTTTGGATCGAATCTCCCACTAACCCCGCACTTGAAGTTGCTGATCTCCCAACCTTGATTGCGGCAGCCAAGAAACTAAATATTGGTGTCGGAATCGACAATACTTTTGCAACTCCGCTATTGCAGCAACCGCTTGATATGGGCGCAGATTTCGTCATGCATTCGGTCACCAAATACATTGCAGGTCACTCCGATGTTCTCATGGGCAGCGTTTCGACCAAAGATGAAGAACTTTTTAATCGCATCTCCGATGTCCGCAAATTTGGTGGATCCATTCCAGGTCCCTTTGAAGCATGGCTCGCCCTTCGTGGAATTCGTACCTTGTCGTTGCGCTTTGAGCGTTCCCAACAAAATGCCATGGAACTTGCACGGCGCCTGCAGAACCATCCTGCCGTCGATCGAGTTCGCTACCCCGGCCTTCCGACCGATCCGCACCATGCCCGTGCTGCCAGTTTCATGTCGGGATTTGGTGCCATCATTTCCATCGAAGTTAAAGGTGGACCAGATGCCGCAGATAAAGCATGTGAATCTTCGCAGCTAGTCACATATGCCACCTCTCTTGGCGGAGTCGAATCCCTGTGGGAGCGTCGCCATCGCTGGGGTTCTGAGAGCCCGACTATTCCCGTTAACTTAGTAAGAATTTCGGTTGGAATCGAGAACATTGAAGACCTGTGGAGCGATATCAACCAGGCGTTAAACGCCTCACAGGAGTAGATTTATCTCATGATAAAAGCGATCCGCAGATTATTCGGCCTCTTCGCCTTTTTCGCGCTAATTTTCGGAGCCATAAAGTCGGTTTTCGATTGGATCGCGCGTAGCGAAGATGACAACCATGAAATCTTTACTGATGAGGAAGAACGCGAAGACGCCTTGTGAAAGGCGACTATCAAGCTGGCGTCTGCAACATAGGTCCTAACGAGATCCTGCGCCGCAAGCGTGTGGGATACATGGGCTTGGCGCTTTCTATCTCCACCGTTTTAATGATGACCTTGGGCACTGTTTCTAGGCCTACGCGCTTTCTTGTTGTTGTTCCCGCCATGATCGCCGCCACCGGTTTTATCCAGGCTCGAAAGAAGTTCTGCCTAGGGTTTGGGCTAGCCGGCACATTCAATTTCGGAAAACTCGGCGAATTCTCCAAAGTTGAAACTGCTGAATTCCGCGCCGCTGATCGCGCGATGGTAATTCGGATTTTTCTTCAAGCAGCCGCGATCGCTCTTGCTGTCGGCGTTATTTTCGTTGCCTTACCTCTTTAACCCCTTAAAAGTTTGAGAGAGAGCAAAGTAAAAAATCGTTCCAATCGCAATTCCCCAGATCAAGTCAATAAATAGAACGGCCAGTGAAGTTACGGCAATCGTGGCGATATTGAGTGGCGTAGTCTTGAGCAATTCTTTGAGGTTAGCGGGACTAGCGATTCGATAAGACGTTCCGATAAGAACCCCAGCAAGAGCCGCGGTTGGCACATGTGAAATAACAGGGTTGAGAATCAAAACCACCAAAATCAGGAAGAACGCATGAAATACCGCAGCCATGCGGGATTTGGCCCCTGATCGAACGTTGACGCTGGTACGAGCAATGGCGCCTGTGGCTGGCATTCCTCCAAAAAGTGAAGCGACCATTGTGGCAAGACCTTGGCCGAAGAGTTCACGATTTGGTTGGTACTTCTCGCTAGCTTCATGAATGTGTGCCATCTGATCGGCAACGCGCGCCGATAGCAAAGATTCGATAGCACCCAAGAGTGCAATTTCAATGCCCGCTATAAGCAAAACCGAAAAAGAGAGGTCGCGAAAATGCGGCGTTGCATAAGCAAATATTTTCGAAGGCAAATTCCCAACGCGGGAGACTTTCATCGAAAAGATTTGGCTCACGATCGTGGCGAAAACAATGGCAATGAAACTGGCGGGGATATGCACCTTGATGTGAAGTCGATGGGCAAGATGTGGGTAGGAGAATTTCACAACCAGCGTAAAGATGACGAGGGAGATTGCGCCCCAATGTAGACCTGCCGAAAGTGCATGACGTGCAGTATCCATAGCCACCAACAAAGTGTGTGAGCCTTTGGCTTTTTGAAAATCTAATGCAATGGGTACTTGTTGCAAACCAATCACCATTGCAATACCTAAAGTAAAACCTTCCATGACTGGCCATGGAGTTTTATTGATGAGATTGCCGGCACGCAATAAACCTGCGGCAATAATGATGGCACCTGCCACAATTCCTAATGGAGCGAGTGCAGTGATTCCGTACTTGGCGACGATGGGAACAAGAACCACGGTCATGGCACCAGTTGGGCCACTGACCTGAAAACGAGAGCCCCCGAATACGGCGGCAACTAACCCCGCGAGTATGGCCGTAATGAGACCGGCTTGAGCGCCGGCGCCTGTGGTGATGCCGAAGGCAAGAGCTAAAGGCAGGGCAACAATTCCAACAGTTATCCCGGAGATGAGATCACGGCGCCAGTTCTGCTTAAATCCTGAGTAATCCTGGGAAGAGGGAAGTAATCGCAAAAGGGCCGACATGATGTTCGCACGGTACTCCTCGAACCTCACAACCCTCACTTCATTTATGTAGATTGACCCTGTGAATCCAACACCGAAAACTTTGCACATCGTCTTGAACGGAGTCGTTGAGGATTCTCGAGTTCTCAAATGCGCTTGGTCGCTGGGAAATGCCGGTTGGGAAGTTCTGGTCTGTGGCTCTACCCCCCATACGTATGCCGATAGCCTCATGATCGGTTACGCCACAATTACCAGGTCGCCTATCAAGATTGTTGTGAAGCAACAGACCGCACTCCGTGTGGCCCGCAAACTTCGCTATTACAAGCGCCGTTTTGAAGAAGAATTCTTGCCCGAGAAAAAGCCCATGATTCCAAACCTCCGAAAAGGTGTTTCAGAAATCCTGCCTCAAGCCCTCGCTTTTAAGCCCGACATAATTCATGCGCACGATTACACCGCTCTTCCCATTGCTGGGGCCATCGTTGCCAAATTACGGGAGAAAGGGTTGAGAGTCGCCTTGGTCTATGACGCCCACGAATATGTTCCTGGCGTTTCTCATCTACGCAAACCACTAATGAATCTTTACTCCGATTCCGAACGAAGCTATGCCAAGGCTGCTGATGCAATTCTCTCGGTCAGTGAAGGAATGTCAGACTTATTAATGCCACATCTGCAAATTTCCCAACGCCCCGAGATTGTTGCTAACGACCCACTTGTTGAAGGCCAGCAGGAGTCGAAGCGAAATCTTCGTCAGGATTGCAAGATTGATCAAGATGTACCGCTGTTGGTGTACTCGGGTGCGGTGGCCCCGCAGCGCGGCATTGCCACTGCTCTAGAAGGTTTACGCAAACTTCCCGGAGTTCATCTGGCATTGATCGCAAACCCCACCAATCAAACGGTTGTGAATTTGCAGAGTGAATACAGCGACCTTAGGGACCGCTTTCACGTACAGCCCTATGTGCCTAATTCCGAACTTGTCTCCTACCTCAGCACCGCTGATATTGGATTGATTCCTATCCACCATCGCCTTAACCACGAAATTTCGTTGATCACTAAATTCGGTGAATATATGCAGGCGATGCTCCCCATCATCGTCAGCGACGTCAAGACCATGGCAGCTGAAGTTCGCCGGTTAGGCAATGGCGAAGTTTTCGTGGCCGAGGATGTCGATGATTTTGTCCGCGCAACTGAGAACGTTCTCAATAATCCCAAGAAGTATCGATCGGTCTACACGCCAGAAATCTTGGCTGAGCGCAGCTGGGAACGCCAAGCCGAACACTTGTTAGCGGTCTACAACCGCATTGCAGATGCCGCACCAGTTGCACGCGAACATCGCCCCTTTAGCTTGAGCGAGCCAGCCCGAATTTAATTTAGGCAGGTGCGCCGATGACGCGGAAGGCAACGCCTGCGAAGTTGGCTCTGTTTAATGACCGACGGCCATCAACAACTGCTGACACCCCTGGGAAATCTTTCTCGGTTAAAACCTTGTACTCAGCATGATCGGCTTGCAGGATCATGCCATCGACTGCTGTTCCCAGTGCATACGGAATGAACCCCAATCGAGTGATTTCAGCATCTGAATACATGGGATCGTGAACCAAGACAGTGGCCCCTTGGGCTTTAAGTGCTTCAACTGTTGGGAAGACACCAGAAAACGCTGATTCTTTGACCCCGCCTCGATAAGAAATTCCAAGAACGGCAACGACCTTTCCGCTCACCGAACCCAAGAGTGAAGCCAAGATGGAAACTGCGTGTGCCGGCATTCCAGCATTTGCCTCACGTGCCGAGCGAACAACAGTGGCCGCAGGATCGTTCCACAAATAAAAGCGAGGATAAATGGGAATGCAATGTCCGCCAACGGCAATGCCGGGCTGGTGAATATGGCTGTAGGGCTGGGAGTTAGATGCCGCGATTACTTTGGCGATATCAATATTTGCAGTCTCGGCGAAAATAGCGAATTGGTTAGCTAGGGCGATATTGACGTCGCGATAAGTGGTCTCGGCTAGCTTTGCCATTTCGCTGGCTTCGCAGGTCAACAAGTCCCACACGCCATTTGCTTGCGCTAGATCTGGTCGGTCATCGAAATCCAAAACTGCTTTGTAGAAATCGAGGCCAGCAGCCGTGCTGGATTCATTGATGCCACCGACAAGCTTTGGATACTTACGCAGATCGGCAAAGACTCGACCAGTAAGAACGCGCTCGGGGGAGAAGACGAGATGAAAGTCCACACCCGCTTTAAGCCCAGAGCCTGCTTCAAGTGCAGGAGCAAAACGATTTCGGGTAGTGCCGACGGGAAGGGTGGTTTCGTAAGAAACTAGAGTGCCGGGCTTGAGTCCTGCCGCGATCTTTGCGGTGGCATCGTCCATCCAGCCAAAATCTGGTACGCCATCGTTATCTACGAATAGCGGAACGACAACAACTACTGCGTCGGCTTCGGCTACAGCGGCGGTGGTGTCAGTAGTTGCGCGCAAATGTCCGCTAGGGACTACTTCGCGCAGGTAATCTGCAAGATGGGCCTCACCTGGAAATGGCTCGGTCGCGGCATTTACTAAATCAACAGTCTGTTGATTAACATCGCAACCAATGACGTGATGGCCCTTCTTGGCAAATTGAACTGCAAGGGGCAAACCTATTTTTCCTAATGCGACGACGGCAATCTTCATAGCGAAATAACTTCCTTACGTTTAGCGCTTTCCAACATTGCCTCGGCAACGGCAACGGTGGCTAATCCTTGTTCCATGGTGACAATCTTTTCAGTGGCGCCAGGAAGACCTAAGACGGCATCGCGGAAGGCTTCGTGTTCGGTACGAAGTGGCTCCGGTTTGGAAATCGCATAGCGAACAACATCGCCCTCGCTGACGCCACGGAATGCCGCAACCGAATCCCATTCGGTCTCAACGGATGCGTTGGCATAAAAGGTGAGGTCGGCAGTCAAAGTATCGGCGACCAATGTGCCGCGCTCGCCGGTGACCATCGTGAGCCGCTCTTTAAATGGAGTCAGCCAGTTCACGAGGTGGTTAGTGATAATTCCGTTGCTGAGTTGTCCGACAGCGGCGACCATATCTTCATGAGCGCGACCAGATTTATGTGCCGTTTGGGCTGACACAGAGATGAAGGAAGCTCGCGAAACCCAAGCGGTGAGATCGATATCGTGCGTTGCCAGATCTTTGACGACACCAACATCGGCGATACGTGCAGGAAATGGACCTTGGCGGCGCGTGATGATCTGATAGACCTCGCCCAAATCTCCAGCATCTAACTTCTTGCGCAGAGTCTGCAATGCGGGGTTGTAGCGCTCGATGTGTCCGACAGCGCCGACAAGACCACGAGAAGCGAAAGCTTCGGTGATGCGTTGAGCAGCCGGAGTATCAACAGCCAGTGGCTTCTCAATTAACGCGTGAATGCCTGCTTCGGCAAGTGCTAACGCAAGTTCTTCGTGGAAAGCGGTAGGAGCTGCAACCATCGCATAATCGACACCAACTTTAATAAGCTCTTGAACGCTGGCCAGAACTGGCCGGCCACCAGCAACACCGTGCGGATCTCCCATGGGATCTGAGACGGCTACGAGTTCGACACCATCAAGAGAGCCAAGAACACGAGCATGATGACGACCCATCATGCCCAGGCCAACGAGGCCGGCGCGAAGTTTTTTCTCAGCCATGTTAGAGAGTTGCCGCAACGTCATTGACGGCAGCGACGATCGTTTCTAGATCAGCTTGTGAGAGCGATGGGTGAACAGGTAAGGAGACGCACTCTTTGGCCAAGAGTTCGGTCTCTGGAAGATCCAAGGTGAGATTAAAGGAAGGCAAGCGATGAATAGGTGTTGGGTAATAAACGCCTGAGCCGACGCCCTTAGCCGTGAGTCCAGCCATAAACGCATCGCGCTTTTCGGAAGATCCACCAGGAATTCGGATGGTGTATTGGTGATAGGAATGTGTCGAACCTGGTGCCAGGTAAGGAGTAACAACTCCTTGCAAATTCTTATTCAAGAATTCGGCATTTGCCTGACGGGTTGAGGTCCAACCCGGAAGTTTGCGCAATTGCACGCGACCGATGGCGGCGTGAATATCGGTCATACGAGTGTTAAATCCAATGATCTCGTTCTTGTAGCGAATCTCTTGACCTTGGTTGCGCAGCAATCGAAGCGTGCGTGCGACCTCGGCATCATCAGTAACAACCATGCCACCCTCACCAGCAGTCATATTCTTGGTGGGGTAGAAGGAGAAGGAAGCGACAACTCCAAATTCGCCAGCGTTGCGTCCGTTGAGGGAAGCCAAGTGACCTTGAGCGGCATCTTCAATAATCTTGACGCCATATTTGGAGGAGATCTCATCAAAGCGATCCATGGCGGCAATGTGTCCATACAAGTGGACAGGCATAATGGCAGTGGTCTTTTTGGTGATCAGGGTTTCAACATGATCTGGATCCAAGTTAAAAGTTCGTGGATCGATATCGGCGAAAATTGGGATGGCGCCGGCAAGTGCAACCGAGTTAGCAGTCGCTGCAAAAGAGAAAGAAGGAACAATCACTTCATCGCCTGGTTTGATGCCGGCGGCAATAAAGCCAAGGTGCAAAGCGGAGGTTCCAGAGTTCATAGCAACACAGTGACGTCCACCAACGTGAGCTGAGAATTCTTCTTCGAATGCTGCAACCTCTGGGCCCTGGGCCAACATTCCCGATCGGAGAACTCGATCTACTGCTTCGCGCTCTTCATCGCCAATAATCGGTTTAGCGGCTGGAATCATTATTGATCACTCTCTTCGACTAGGTGGTCTGGTGAAATTTCGATATAAATGGAATGCGTGATGGGGCATTCAAATTTTGAATTACCGATGTCGGTTAATGGGACTCCGGATTTTCCTACCCAACGAATGCGCTTCGCCGGTACGCCAGCGACCAGAGCGAATTCAGGGACATCTTTAGTAACAACGGCACCTGCGGCGACCAACGCCCAAGCTCCGACCTTGACCGGAGCAATGCAGACAGCGCGGGCGCCAATGCTGGCACCGTCGCCAATCTGCACGCCAACGGCATGCCAATCGCTGGCGGATTTCAAGGTGCCATCGGGATTAACCGATCGGGGATATTCGTCATTGGTAAGCACAGCAGCGGGGCCGATAAAGACACCGTTACCCAAAATGGCCGGCTCGTACACAAGTGCGTAATTTTGAACTTTGCAGTTGTCGCCTAATTTGGCACCGGAGCCAATGTAGGCACCGCGGCCAATGATGCAGTTCTTGCCTAGGACGGCCTGATCGCGAACCTGCGAGAGATGCCAGATCGATGAACCTTCGCCGATGACGGCGGTGGGGTCAACATCTGCTGTTGGGGCGATGCGCACGGGACCTGAGGACACCGCGCAAGCCTACCTTGAGGCGAGTAAGGCCTCTTTATTCAGGCGCGTAATAGGCGTGTGACGGCGCTCGCGAAGGCTTGATATTCACCGGCTCCGTCGAAGTTCTTCTCGGCCCAGCCTGAGGCATTTTCGCGCATTTGATCTAATTCCGATGGGTTGTGTAGCCAGTGCTGAAGCAACTGCGCCGCAGACGTTGCTGTATCAGCACAAGCCCCTGCCTGGCTTTCTGCCAATAACGCTTGACTGCGCGGCAAGGGCGTCGAGAGAGTGGCTAGCCCCACGGCCATGTATTCATACAACTTGCTGGGGATAGCGGCCTGGAAAGCAGGTGTGGCTTCCAGCAGTGAAAGACCAACCCATGCCCCCTCGGCAAAGGCCCAAGAAGCAGATGGCGCCAATTTTCCGTGGAAGTTCACGCGGTTGGCGGCCGGGCTGGTTGCCTGCCATTGTTCAACAAAATCAGCATCGAGTGGGGCTACCTGACCCACGATGTCGAAGATCCATTCCGGGCTGATGTCGGCGATCGCCAAGATCATGCGCAATCCGCGGGATGTGCGGACATCACCAATATAGATAGCGCGCGGTTGGGTATCGCGTGAACCGCTGGGGGTCAAAAGCGAGAGGTCGGGCAAGTTGCGAATGACCAGGCGCTGGCGCGCATCGAAAGGTGGCACCTGAGTATCTGCAACCGTGGTGAGATCACTTTTTGCAGCAACTGATGTCGCCATTTTGGCCACAACTTTCGCTGCTTTTCCAATGAGACCTTTTGCCCAAGCGCGATCGCGCAAGAGTTCAACATAATCTTCGTGAACATCGGCGACAATCTTTTTTCGCCGTAGCGCCGCAATTATTTTGGTAGTGACCAACAGATCTGGCGCCACCACAATGATTACTTTTCCCTTGGCAACAAAGGGTAAGTACAGATCTCTAATGATGCGATCGGCAAATCCCAGGCCACCTGGTGCCTTGTGAAAGATTGCGCCGGCAGGTGCGTCAGCAGAATTTCCTAAAGCACGAATTTCTAGAGAGAGTCCATTGCGAAGCAGAGCACCAGAGAGACGATGCAAACGCGCATCAGTGACGTTATCAGCCGATGAGATCAGCGAAACATCCATGGTTACATATCCTCAAGGTTAGAAGGCAACGTGCCAACATCCAAAAACTTTAGATATTGATCAACGATGGCTTCTGGCTTTCCTTTCGCCAACATATTTCCTTTGTGCATCCAGATAGCCGAATCACATAAGTCATTAACAGTTTGCAGAGCGTGCGAGACAATAACAATCGTGCGAGCCTCGGCGCAGAGTTCGCGCATTCGATTGAAAGATTTCTCTTTAAAAGATGCATCGCCGGCAGATAAGGCCTCATCCAATAACAAAATGTCGGGAGTCATATTTACGGCAACAGAGAAAGCTACGCGGCCATACATACCAGAGGAATATGTCCGCACTGGCATATCGATAAAACCATCGGGAAGTGCTGCAAAATCAGCGATTTCTTCGGTCTTCTCTTCAATCTCGGCCCGGGTCATACCCGAAGCCAAACCGCCCAAAATAATGTTGTCGCGACCAGATAGCGCGGGGTTAAAGCCAACTCCGAGAGCCAGCAACGTCGAGATCTTTCCATTGACGGTGATCTGACCTTCGGTAGGCGGCAAGATTCCGGCGATGGCGCGCATCAGTGTTGATTTACCCGCACCATTAGCGCCAACAATTCCCAAGACAGATCCGTGTGGAACATCAAGGGTCAGGTGCTTAACCGCTTCGACAATTCGAGTACGAACCTTTTCACCTTTGCTGGCGCGCATGACCGCGTTCTTCAAGGTCTTCTTTGTATCGATGTTGATTTTGTATTTAATGGAAAGATCTTCGATGCGGATTGCGAGTTCTTCCGGCATCGGACTTTCGATATTAGATGCGGACCGCAAAATCGCGCTCCCTTGATATGAAGAAATATCCACCGATGAGTACGGCAAGAAGTGCCCAGACAACCGAACCGACCAGCATTCCTAAACTTGGAGTTCTGCCTTCGATCCATACATCAGATGTTGCAGCCAGAGAAGGTCCCAGCGGATTGATATAAAGAAAAATCTTGTGCCAGCCATGAAGAATCTCTGGGCGCCACAAAACAGGGGATGAGTACAACCAGATGCGCGTGATGTAACTCAGCAATTTGTTGGTATCTCGGAAATAAACGTTCATGGTCGCAAAGAGCAGACCCATTCCGTAACCGGTGATGCCGACACACAAAAGAATGAAGGGCGCCCACAAATAGCTAAGTCGTAGCCCTGGTATTTGAGTGTGCGGGAAGAAGAGCTTTCCAATCAGGACAACAAAGATGTAAACCGGCAAGGTTGGCAAGAACTGCCAGAAAGCGCTGATCGAACTGGAGAGCGGCAGGAGCGCGCGGGGGAAGGCTTGATTGAGAATCAAGCGACCACCGGCTGTAATCGAGAGCGCGCCACCATTGATCGAGTTAGAGGCGAAGTAAAAGGTGAAAAGTCCGATCAAGATGTGGGCCAAGGTACTGAGGCCAGTTTTCTCGGTGCTGCCACCTCGGATGACGGTGACCAAAAGGAAGTAGACAAAGGCCAAGAGCAGCGGGTTCATGACCAGCCAGACCTTGCCCAGCTTGGAATCTAGGTATTCGGCCTTGTCGGCAAAGCGCGAGAGCTCGATGGCAAAGGCGCGACGACGCCAGAACTCCTTGAGATAGGGAATTAACGGCGGCAGGGAAGCTCGGTGGGGCTTAAAAACCTGGATTGCCGGCGCAAAGTTTGTCTTGGGATTGGCCATGGTGGCCTAAGTCTGCCACCTACTGGCCTGTGGATTGCACAGAAGCGGCTCATTCACGCCCGCGCCTGTCAGTGCCGGGGAGAGCATTTGCCCCGCACCTCCCACATCATCAAAGAGAACGGAATATAGATATGAATAAATCCACCCGAGTACTTGCTATCGCCGCGTTGGTCAGCGGGTTGGCGTTGCCAACAGTGGCAGCCGAGGCATCTGGGATCACCCCTGCTGCCGCCTCGACCCCTGCCCAGACGGTGCCGGCGACTACGGCAACCGCCCCGACCACAGCCGGCGCACCTCTTTCTTCGGAAGCTGCGCCTGCTCCGGTTAAGAAAGTTGTCAAGCGGGCAAAGCGCACCACGGCCAAGACTGCCGCAAAGCGCAAGCGTGCATCTTCTGCCACCGCCAAAAAGGCAGCGATGAAGAAAGTTGCCACGAAGAAGCGCGTTCGCCGCGTCAAGCCTCGTATTTAAAAAGCGCGAGGGGTGACTCCGCAGGGCGCTCGCACGTGGGCGCCCTGCTCCTCACGGTTCTAACCCTTTTACACCTATTTCCTCACAACCACCTCAGATACGAGATGTTAAATAAAGCATCGAGACTTTTAAGTATGGGTTACCTTGTAATGAGTATTCTCAAGGAGTAACTTCCTAATGAAGAGAGAAGAGGACAGTTTCATGGACATTGTTATCCACGCCCGTAACTCCCAACTCGCCGAAGATTTTCGAGATATCGTCCATGAAAAACTTCGCTCTCTTGATCGGTTCAGTGTTGTAGTTGAAGGAATCAAAGTCGAAGTTATGCACGAACCCAATCCCAGATTCGGAAAGACTGCACATACGGTGACATTAACTACCAATGGCAGTGGTCCATTTCTGCGCGCCGAAGGAAAAGCATTTAATGATCTCGCGGCCTTTGATGAGGCGGTAACGAGCCTTGAACTCCAATTACGAAAGGCGCACGAGCGCGCTAAAGATTATGGCCACGATTCACTGCGCACCAAGAATGTGGTTGGCGAATAACTTTAGAGAAATACTTTAGGTAGAGCCGCAAGTACATCGGTTGCGACTACCGGGAAACTTTTTGTTGCCGCAATTTTTCCTGCCGTACCGTGGGCTTTAACCGCGCGCATCGCAACTTTTGCCGCCTCTTCAAAAGTAGTCGGCTTCCAGGCCGCCATCATTGACGCCATAAGTCCGGCCAAAATATCGCCAGTACCAGCAGTGGCTAGTTCCCGGCCACCAGTTTTCTCGACTTCGACCAAACCGTTTGGTGTGGCAATCACAGTGCCTGGACCCTTTAAAACTACGAGGACATTGAGCTCACTAGCCATCTTTAGCGCCGTTGCTTTGCGATCGGTTACGGGATAACCGAGTTTGGCGGCTTCGCCTTCATGTGGAGTCACTATGGTGATTCCTTCATGTGCGCTGTTGGCTAGCGTCATTGCCGAGCCATCGAGCACCAAGATGCCACCGGAGGGAAAGTGGGTGAGGTCTGGAGATCCTGACCCCAACACCCAAGCATCAACTTCGTGACCCACTAGATCAGTAATGGGTACAACATCGGGATAATTTTGAAGTACTAAATGAGTTGGAAAGTCATGTTGCGCTAAATACTTCACATACCCCGCGCCACCACGCCTGGCTCCACCCACACATAAAACGGCAGCTCCCGGAAATTGCACCGAGCCCGCGACAACTCCTACAACGCCTTTCGAATACTTGTAAGCATCGACAGGGACTTCGGGAAAGTATGGATCTTCGGCCTTGGACATAGTTCAATCATAGGTAAGTCTTCTTGTGAAATGCAGAAGAGCCCGAGGTGAATCGGGCTCTTCTGACTGAATGCGATCGTTGTAAGGGCAACTCTCGCAACTCTATGAGTCGGTGGAATTACTTCGTTCCGACAGCAGCCTTAAAGATTGCTTGTGCTGCGGCAAGTCCTGCTTTGTAAGCATCACGTGCGGCGGTGACGGCAGCTTCGTGAGTAGCTTGTGCAGCATCATTTGCACTCTTGCGTGCGGTAGCTGCAGCAGCAATTGCGGCTTTATGAGCATCCATTGCTGAAGTAACGGCAGTTTTCAGTGCGGCATTTGCAGCATCGATTGCAGCTTTTCCGGCTACCTTGTCAGTGTTTGCTTTAGCGGCGGTAACTGCAGTGGCGTGTGTCGCCTTGGCAGCAGCAACTGCTGCTTCACGAGCGCTCTTTGCAGCAGCGGCAGCGGCTTCAAATTTCACTTTATTAGCGTCGGTTGCGGCGATACGTGCAGCCTTGGCATCGGCCACGGCCTTATCCAATGTTGCTTTGAGAGTGACTTTGGTGGCATCAAGAACAGCCTTGGCGGCAGTGCGGGCTGCGGAGTTTGCACCAGTTGCCTTAGGGGCAGGGGTGGTGTCGGCAGCGAAGACTGGGGTTGCGGTCAAGAGAAGACCGGTGGCAACTGCACCGATCAGGAGCTTGGCGGAGTTTTTCATTTCTTAATCCTTTGCACTAAGGGTGCCTGCAGGTGGCACCGGATTCCTACAAGAGGAAATGTGCCCTAGGCCATTGCGAAAGGTCATTGACGATTCTGTGAAAATTCATTGAACTCTCGCCTCAGCCAAACCCCACGATCTGCACAAAATTGACGAACAAATGGCAAATTTGCAGATTTTGAGCGCGAGCCAGCACTTAAGCCGAAAAATTTGTGAGCATTTTCAGCGTGAATTTTGCAACACAGGTCTATGGTAATCGGAACGAGTTAGGGGAGCACATGCATTTCTTATCAATAGATCTCAACCACCCCGCCCACTACCTGCATTTTGGAGTCGTCTCGATTTCCGTCGGAAATCTGGTCATGATCGCCTCGATAGTGGTTCTTTTTGTTCTGGCGCTGGCGCTGCCGTTTCCAAATCATCACGACGATGAGGGGTCTCACAAATGAGCAAACCAAAGATGTGGACCACGCGCGTTCGCGAAGCGACGCTTGAGAAATACGAACCAACCGATATTTTGCCCGACACTCAACCGGCATATGTTGCCTCTTGGATTTATGTATTCGGCGTAGCAACCATCGCCTGCTTTGTGATGTTGGTAGCGACTGGCCTTTGGCTTTCCTTCGAAGGTCCAGCGTGGTGGCACACCTCCAGTGTTGGCCACTACGCCAACTCTCTCCATCTGTGGAGCGTTGAACTCTTCTTCGTCTTCATGGTTGTGCACCTTTGGGGCAAGTTCTGGATGGCTGCATGGCGCGGAAAGCGCACCTCTACGTGGGTTACGGGTGTCATCGCCTTCATGGCCTCGATCATCACCGGCTTCACCGGTTATTTGATTCAGGGCAACTTCGATTCTCAATGGATTGCAACCCAAGCAAAAGATGGCTTTAACGCCATGGGTATCGGTGCTTATTTCAATCCGCTAAATACCGGTCAAGCAATGTTGATTCACGTTGCGTTGATGCCACTTGTTCTCGGAGGCATCGTTGTCTGGCATGTCATCTTGGTTCGCAAGCGCGGGGTAGTACCCCCCATCGAGGCAGGAGCAGACGAATGACGCGTGCACTTTCCAAACACGATCCAGCTAAAAAGTGGAGCGGTCCTACTCGTCCTTACGACCTCATTAAAGAATTTGTTATCGCACTTGTTGTGGTGGCAATTCTTGCTGGTGGTTTAGCTGCGGTCTTTAGTTCCCCTGATGAACCAGCACTGACTTTGAAATCTTGGTCCACGACAGATCCTGCTGACTTTGTTCAGACTTCTGTCGGCGAACTCGCCGGCACAACTACCAGCGCAGGTTACGGCGCCCCATACAACACCGCCGCAGAGGGACAGGTCCTCGGACCGCTCAAGCTGCAAAAGTGGGCTGGAGTCCGTATCCCTATTAATCCTGCAAAGGATTTCGTGATTTCACCGCTATTGATCCTGCCCGATGCTGCGGTCAAGCAAGCAGTAAACGAATGGAACGTGGCCACCTCGGATGCACAAACCAAGTGGGCAACTGCTTATGCAGATGCTTTGGCAAAGTCACCAAAGTCAACATCTCTTGAAGATGCAGCGGGTAACTATGGACCAGTTCCAACAATCACTACTGCATTGTTGAACATGGCTCAAACTGGGGCGCTAGATGGTGCGTTAACGACAAGTGACACACCACTTCCAACCAACTTCACCAAGCCAATGCTCTTTATTGCCGACAGCGGTACTTACTTCCCAGATCTCGCTTCAGCACAGCATCTCAGCGGCGATCAATGGGGCGTTATGAATGAGACGGGATCTTGGCCAGGACAATCTTGGCTTTGGCTCTTCTCTTTCTTCTATCAAGTCGAACCATTCAAGTCATCGGAAAATGCGGATACTCAAGTAATGAGCCTCTTAGGACTTTTGACACTCCTCTTGATGTTCCTTCCTCTGATTCCGTTGCTGCGTCGGATTCCTTACCGAATTCCGATTCATCGTCTGATCTGGCGCGATTGGTATCGACGCAAGAAAGCATAAATAGACTGCTGCAAGCATTCTCAAAGCGACCTTTCCTACCTAGAATTCCTCGGTATGAAAGGTCGCTTTCTTAATTCAGTCATCGGCTCACTTCTCTATATATCCCTGCTGATTGCCTCGGTGGCAACCGGTGCTCACTTTGTCCTCGGCCACGTCACGGATTTGGGAGCCTCATCTTCGGCATTAGTAAAAGATTTCGGTGCCAAGAAGAGCACCATCGTTCCGATGTTGATCGATCAAGTTGTAAAGAACGCCGATGCCAAAGAGGCGAAGACGATCAATCAAAATCGCGCACAGATCACCAAGGCGCTTAATGATTTGCTCGACAATCCCAAGTTTTCCGATGCACTCTCAAAGACATTAGAGCCAGTCGGGGCAGCCCTGGCCGCCGGCCAGGAATCAGTTCAATTAGATACCACCGTATTGGTGAAAACAATCTCTGATGAAGTAAACAAAGTCGCCGGAAAGACCGTCATCTCGCCAAAGGATTTAAAGAGTATTTCTAAACCGCAACCGCTTGATCTCAAGCAACCTGCCAAGATATTCAAGACCGTGAAAAACATCATTGATTTGCTGATGCTCTTTTGGATTTTGGCGTTGTTGCTTTTGATCATTCTCTTCATTCGTAAGCGCGAAGCGGCCTTCAAGCTCCTTGGTAAATTTTTCTTGGCTCTGGGCGTACCAGTCCTGGTCATTTGGTTTGTTATCCCGACGATTTTGGTTCACTTTGCCAATTCCAACGTTGACTCTAATCTCCCCGGGACGTTATTGCCCATTGCCTTTAAAGAAGTAACTGGTTTCACAGAGATCATGGGAATTGGTTTTACCGCATTAGGCGTTATATTCCTTGTTGCGGCCAAAATGACCGCGAAAAAGAGCCGTGGTTCAAATGTCCATGGTCCACTACTGAAGGCGGAATCAAATGTCGAAGGTGATCTCCGGTCTAGCTGAAGGCTGGTGGATGTTCTTTGACACCTTTTGGGCGTTGATTTTCGGCTTTATCTTGTCTGGCGCAGTTCAGGCCTTCGTCTCTAAATCACAGATGCAATCTGCTTTGGGAGATCGCAAGCCTAAGACCGTCGCTAAGGCTTCATTCTTTGGCGCCGTAAGTTCTTCCTGTTCTTATGCCGCAAGTGCATTGGCCAAGAGCCTCTTTGCCAAGGGCGCTGATTTCACCGCTTCGATGATCTTCATGTTTGCCAGCACCAACCTTGTGATCGAACTCGGTTTGGTGTTATGGATTCTCATAGGTTGGCAATTTGCAGCCGCTGAATTTGTTGGTGGCACGGTCATGATTCTTCTGCTCTGGATTTTATTGCCTCGCCTTGTCCCAGAGAAAATGGTTATCGCCGGCAGATCGATGGTCGAAGTTCCCGATTCCATGGAGATGTCCTCGGGGGAAAGTATCGGCACCAAAATCAAAAGTCGTAAGGCCTGGTCAAATGCCGCGGGTTACACCATTGGCGATTTCACCATGTTGCGCGTTGAGCTCGTTGTTGGATTCATCGTCGCGGGGCTGGCCTCGACATTGGTATCCGTCTCCGTTTGGCGCAGCCTCTTCATTTCAGGCCATGGCTTTTTCTCTGAAATTGAAAATGCAATTATCGGGCCATTCTTGGCTTTCATTAGTTTTGTCTGCTCGGTTGGAAACGTTCCGTTGGCAGCGGCGCTCTGGAAAGGTGGCATCACTTTCGGTGGCGTAATTGCCTTTATCTTTGCCGACTTGATTGCATTTCCCTTAGTGATGATTTACCGAAAATATTATGGAACGCGTTTGGCTATTCGTCTGACCCTTGTCTTCTGGTTGGTCATGGCTGTCAGCGGGCTGGTGACCGAAGAAATTTTCAAGGTTTTCTCTTTAATCCCTCATCGCCATTTGGATCTGATGGCTATGAAACACTTTGGCTGGAACTCCACGACCATTCTCAACTTCGTTGCTCTCTTTGCTGCGGGCATCATTTATTGGCTCTACAAGACCCAATCTGGCAATAGTGACGACAGCGAATACGCCAAAGATCTAGTTTGCGGAATGCAGGTTCGCAAGTCT
>SESB01000101.1_pt1 | contig 59863 bp, 147 predicted proteins | sample 3171441 | NCBI WGS metagenome assembly SESB01 (sample SAMN06051867, study PRJNA518727) | freshwater metagenome | biome: subpolar coniferous forest; feature: holomictic lake; material: water; isolation source: holomictic Lake 227, 6 m depth | place: Canada: near Kenora, Ontario | collected...
GGATACTATAACTATTAAAAGTAGTAAACCTATTATTACCTATTGTGTAATAGAAAATTTACCAATAGATGAAATGCCGAGGGTTGAAAATTTTAAAAAAATTCACGATGAACTAATGAAAAACTATCGCAATAGAAACTGGGATTTTTGCATACAAGCTATTGAAAAATTGATGGGATTTTGGGGCAAACAAATTGATTCATTTTATAAAATATTGTTAGCTAGGGTGGCAGAATATAAACAAAATGAACCAGATGAAAACTGGACGGGTATAGTTCCTAAACAATAGATATAATTCAATTATTATTTTTGTTAAATACATGCGGGAGCGAGAGTATGATAAAAATAATAACAACTCTGCTATTTTTCTTTGCGATCTCCTTGAAAGCCGGCGCAACTCCAATAGCGGACTATCAGTTTAAGTCACCTAGTTTCACTGGGAATGGCTATGGTGCTCATGTTCTGACAATAGAGAATCAAGAATTTACCAGAAAAGCTCAGATCAAAAAAGATATACAAGCTGCGTTAGATAAAGCCAAAGCAGATGCTCAAAGCACAAATATTGCTAAATTTCTCAATAATTTAGAAAGTAGGATTTATGCACAGATTAGCCAAAACTTGGCTACTGCTATGTTTGCCAACGGAGGAACAAACCAAGGTACTTTGAATTTTGAAGGAAATACTATCTTTTGGAGCAAAGATGGCACAAACATTAATATGCAAGTAACAGATACTGCCGGCAATCAAACTAGCGTGACTATCCCGTTAGGATCATTTCAATTTCCTGTGTCAAGCCCATGAAGTTATTAACTTTATTATTAGTCATATTATTGTCAGGATGTGCGATTTCGCAGAAGATGGGAAAAGAATTTAAACCTGAAATTGCAGTAAACAAAATGCAAAAGGAATTTGATACAATATCACCTCCCGCTAATCCAAGGCCAGTTGTGGTAGCAGTATATTCATTCTCTGATCAAACTGGTCAGCGTAAGCCTACCCCTGGAATTGCCAGTCTTAGTAATGCGGTGACACAAGGTGGTGTTACATTCCTAATTAAAGCTCTGCAAGATGTTGGAAATGGAAAATGGTTTGAGGTAGTAGAGCGTGTGGCATTAGATGGATTAACTCGTGAGCGACAGTTAATAAGACAAATGCGAGAAGCATACGAGGGCAAAGATGCTAAACAATTAATGCCATTGATGTTTGCTGGTATGTTAATAGAAGGTGGAATCATAGGATATGATAGTAGTTCTGAGTCAGGTGGATCTGCTTTTAGATGGCTAGGCATTGGTCCGCAGACTCAATACAGTAAAGATATTGTTACTATAAGTCTACGTGCGATAAGTGTCAATACAGGAAAGGTATTAATGGCAGTAACAGTTACCAAAACTGTATATAGTACATCAGATAGTATAGCTATATTGAAATTTTTAAATGACGGAACACAAGCATTTGAGGCTGAATCAGGCCTAACGATTAACGAGCCAGGAACATTGGCAGTTAAAACCACTATTGAAGCAGCAGTGGTAGAGTTGATTAAAGAAGGTCAACGAAAAGGAGTTTGGGATTTTAAATAAATTCTAACCAATAACAAGGATATAATCCTTAAGGAAGCATAATGGCAACAATAATAAAAAAAATATTGACATTACTATTGATCGGACTTACGAGTACAATATTTGCAGCAGACAACAGTATCTATATTGATCAAAGTGGAGACAATGCTACAATTAATATAACGCAAGACGGAGCAGGTAACGTTGTTCGTGGTATACAAGGAATAGGATCTGGTAACACTACTCCTAGTACTATCTACGGAGATAACAATCAAATTACTATCAATCAAATTGGTAGTAGCAATACGCTTAGTTTAGGTGTTAAAACCACTACTGGTAATGGCATGACTAATCCTACTGTTATATATGGAGTAACCGGCAACAACGCCACTGCTGTTATTAACAGTAATAATACAGGAACAGGTGTTAGTGAAAGTAACTATATTAGCATTACGCAAAGTGGTAATACAGCCAATGCCAATGTCAATATGTTAGGATCTGGGAATAGTCTCACAGCTGTTACTTCAGGAGGAGCAAACAATAGTTTAGTTGCTACCATCAATGCTAATACTACGATGACTACAATTAGTCAAACAGGGGGCGGAGGTAATAGTACAACATTAAACATGACTGGTGATAAGGGCACAGTTGACATTACTACAGTTGGCGCTAGTAACACTACTGGAATCACTCAAAGTGGCGGAGCAACTAATGGTCATTCTGTTAAGTTAGACTATAATGGATCTGGTAATACAACCAGTATCACACAGAGTGGTACAAGTGCAGACAGTATTATAAACATTAAATCAGTTGGCAGTACTAATACATTTACTGTTAATAGCAATACAAGATAATTTGGAGGAGTGATGAAATTATGGATGGTCATACTATTGGTTTGCTTAGTGAATATATCGCAGAACTCAAACGCCGCGATAGGGACAGTCACCGAAACTTCCAACACAGTTCCAAATATCCAACGCAACAAAGAAACGTTGACCGGCCCGAAAGGGACAAAGGTAGAGATGAACGATGCAATACGGACGACTCGGGGCAAAGTGGGAATAACTTTTGACGACGATACAAAAGTTTTAGTAAACGAAAATAGTAGGTTAGTAATAGATGATTTCGTTTATGATCCCGCTACTTCCAAGAGTGGCAAGTTAGCTGTTAATGTAGCACACGGCACAGTGCGCTATGCTAGTGGGCAAATTGCTAAGAATAATCCACAATCTGTGGCCGTTAATACACCTGTTGCTACCATAGGTGTTCGTGGAACAGACTTCAGTGCTACTGTAGATGAATTTGGTCGCAGTACTATTATTCTATTACCTAGTTGCCCATTAGGATGGCGTGATGTAGAGCGTGATTGTAAAACAGGTGAGATATCAGTTACTACAGATGTGGGTTTTGTTATAATGAATAAACCATTTCAGGCAACTAAAGTAGACAGCAGAGATTTCAAACCTAGACCTCCTGTTATACTTAAATTAACAGAAGATCAAATTAGCAATATGTTAATTATAAATCCTCCAAAAGAATTACAAGAAGATAAAAATGCTCGTACTTCAGTAAGAGTGGGAGCATTAGATGTAGATTTTCTTAAATCAGAAGGATTGACAAACGCTATTGATATTGCACAATCAGAAGTATTTAAAGACAAACTTAGTCAAAACTTATTGGAGCAAGATTTACTTGGCAACTTGCTTGATATAGTTAACGCACAACTAACAGCACAATCAGCTAACTTATTAAAACCTATATCAGGTGCGCCTAAATTATTGCCGGATTATGTTTCCACATCTGGAGTTACTGTAACACTTGACGAACCCATTGTTACATTATGTCGTGATGATGGTGGTAATAAACAATGTGTGACAACACCCTCAAGACAAAATAGTGTACTAACACAAATACAAGGATCTGTTGAAATACGTAATCGTATCAATTCAGGTGGCAATACAGTTATTAATATTGTACAAAAATGAAATTACTTCTGCTACTATTATTTCCATTAACTGTCTTAGCGCAAAGTACTCAATGGAATCCTAATATTTACATAGATCAAGTAGGAGATAACAACACAATTAACATCACACAATCAGATGGCAATCATTATGCTCGTGTTGCTATAGGAACAAATTTACCTTCCGAAAGTTGGGTAAATGCTAATAGTCCAACTACAGGATCTACTGCTAGTAGTGACGCCAACTATATAAGAATTACACAACAAGGCACTGGTGATAAAAAAACAGCAGTTGAAATACCAAATGGACATAGCAATAGCATAATATTATTTCAAGATGGGGTAGGCAATCATACCACAACAATACAAAATCTAGTTGGTAATGCTAATTCTATAAACTCTAATCAAACTGGATCTAGTAATCATACATTAGCTATAACCGGGCAATCGGGTACTACTAATAGTGGTAACACTATTACCTCTACCCAAAGCGGAACAGGAGACAAAAGTTTTTCTCTTGGATTAAATGGCACAGCTGGTGCTACTGTTACAATACAGCAAACTAACTCTACACAAGCAAATACAGGATCAATGGCGATTCAATGCACAACTTGTGGAAGTTATAGTTACGTTAGGAACTAATAGTAACTAAATATGAATATAATAATAAAATAGGAACTACTATGAACGAAATATTCAAACTTATAAGTGACCTAGGATTTCCAATTGCGGCTGCGGTGGCGGGAGGATACTTTGTATATCTTACAATTAAATTATTACTGGCCGGAGTATTGTCTGCAGTTAAAGGCATGGCTGGCATTATTACAGCATTAGATAATCGTGTTAAAACAATGAATCACGATGTTATAAGAATAGATTCAGTTGTATCAAATGCGTTGGGATTAAAACCAGATGTTGACCGTATTGCTCGTGCTGATGGCAAGAATGATGCTCGGAGAGACTGATGCTTTATCTTGATTATAACTGGGATATAACCTCAGATAGAATAGTATTGGATGAAGAATTGAATACAGCACAATTGGATTGGAACGAAGGCGATATATTTAAGTTTACTGATATAGATGGAAAACGACAATTAGTTAAAGTTGATCCAATAGAAAAATTTGTAAGAGGATATGAATAATGGATAATATAGCGGACTTAATTAGTAAATATGGATTTCCTATTGTTGCGGCAGTGGGTTTAGGTGCGATTATAAAATATGTATGGTCATGGGCTACATCAGAAATTAAACCAGTTATCAGTGATGCTAACACAGTTCTTATTGCACTAATTGATCGTATCCGTATGTTGGACAACGATCTTATTAGACTTAATCAAAAGGTCAATACAGTATTACATCTTCGCGGCAAAACTATTGAAGCAGAACGTGTAGAAGCTGAAGAAGTAATTAATAAAAAGAATGACAGCGCAGCTAGTGGTGGTAGTAGTTAATATATTTTTACTGGAATAAGATGTGCCCTGAATATTTCCCATGCATATTCCCAACTCCAACGTTCGCTTCCTATTGTTACCCGATCTCTGCTCAATCCCAGACAGCGATATGTAGCTGTTGCTAATGATTCATCCATATATCCGGTAACACCTTCGTCAATAACATCTCTAGGACCTTGACATGGATACGCAGCAACCGGAGTGCCACATGCCATAGCTTCTATCATTACAATACCAAATGTTTCCCATTTACTTGGAAATACGAATACATCAGCATTAGCATAATAACTTGCCAATTCTGCACCTGTTTTAAGACCCACAAATTCAACATCTGGATATTGCTTACGATAGGTTGATAACATAGGGCCATCGCCTACCATAATTTTACGACAATCAGGAAAGTCTAATTCAAAGAAGTCTGTTAAATTTTTTTCTTTACTTACACGAGCAACACATAATAGAACTGTTTTATCATTAACTCCTGTTCTACTGTTAGGATTAAAGATATCACGATCAACACCGCGAGTCCATGATACTATCTCACCGTCAAAGCCATGTGCCCGTAATTCTTCTACCATGCTTTCTGTAGTGGTTAGTACTTTGCCACTATGCTTATGAAACCATCGTATTAAAGGCCAAGTAAGGGCTTCAGGTATTCCAAAAAGTTTTCTAAGTCCTTCCGGAAACTTAGTATGATAAGCAGTATTGTACCTATAATTGTGTTTGTCAAGATATTGTCTAACACACAGACCAACAGGACCCTCCGTGGCGATGTGGATATGATCCGGATTGATCTCCTCAAGTATCTTGCCCACCTTCCTCGGAAAGGCAATCTTGACTTGGTTGTAGCCAGGGCAATCAACATAGCGGAACCGCCCGGGATCAAGATATACCATACGATAGTTGTCCCGAATCGCACAAGCCTCAATATTTTTATAGGTCGTAACCACGCCATTGATCTGCTCCGGTAAATTATCAGTTACTATCAATATAGTTTTTTGCATTCGCCCACTACCTTAAAATTATCAAATTTAATCCAATATGTCATATTAGCTTTAGCATACTCACATGCTACTTGATTTTCAAATGGAATTTGAACTTTTGCTGGTATATCATTAGGGTTGTTGATGTGTATCGCTATTAGTAATAATATCCACACTGTCTTTCTCCTGTGTCCAAGTAACTATTTCCCATCGTCCATCATGATGTTCAACTAGAGCAGTACATGACTCTACCCAATCGCCATCATTCATGTAGGTAACACCATCTATTTCTTTAATCTCGGCATGGTGTATATGCCCACAAATAACTCCATCATATCCACGCTTTTTACAATAAGTGGCTAAGTTTTTTTCAAATTGAAATATAAAATCTACTGCTCGTTTTACCCGACGTTTAAGATATTGGCTAAGACTCCAATACCCAAATCCCATACGATGACGTAACCAATTAAATTTACTATTAATGGAAAGTATAGTATCATAAGCTCTATCTCCTAGGAAACTAATCCATGGAGCCAATCTAGTAATACCATCAAACAAATCACCATGAGTAACTAGGTATCTTTTTCCATCTACTCCTATATGTTGAGTTTGATTTAATATATCAATGCTGCCAAACCCAATGCCATACGGTATTAATGGACGAAGAAATTCATCATGATTGCCTGCTACGTAAATTATTTTTGTATTTCGTTTAGCATGACCAAGTACACGGCGTATTACATTACTATGTGTTTGATTCCATTTCCAGCGATTTTGTTGTATTTTCCAAGCGTCAATTATATCACCTACCATATACAATGTATCACATGTATTGTGTTTAAGAAAATTATTTAATTGATTGGCTTTGCAATCTTTTGTACCTAAATGGACGTCGGAAATAAAAATTGTTCTGTACTTTTTTTCTGACATTTGTGATCCAAAAGTTACTGGTTACGAGTTCCAGCGATACTCTATCTTGTACCCGATTTCAAGCTATTATATCAATATTTATAATAATAATAACATTTAATTGTTACTTTTTTATTACATTTCCAATAATATAATATGGCATAAAATAAACTGTTAGCATATTCAATACCATTATATTATAAATTTGATCAGCCCAATATCTATTAATATCTTTTTGTGTTGGCTTGTACATTTGACTGAATGCTACTGGCAAGGGTGTCATATCTAACATCACTTAGATGTAGATACATATGTACCATCCCAATCTGGTGGCAACTTACTCAATTTCATTTCTCTACACCGATCTTTCCACATTTCATAGTAGCCATTCATTTGTCCGTCAAACTCACCCATCAACGTATCACATAGGAATATAGCATGTTCAAATTCTTTATTGCGATATGCGTCTAACATTTCTTTGTGGTCTTTACGCCCCATTTCATATTCACGATGAGAACCTTCTAGCACAGTGAATATATTAACGCCAACTTTCTTGCCCTTGACAGCAATCTTATCTAACTCAAGCACAAAGTATTCATCTTGGACTTGCTCTGCTGTTATCGGGCCGAGAATAATTTTGACGCCGTACGGCTTAGTCTGGCCCTCGAGTCTTGACGCCAGACTTACAGTATCCCCTAGCACATCGTAACCAAATCTAGTTTTTGATCCTATATTGCCTATTAGGGTTGGCCCAGTGTTTATACCAACTCCCATTCCAACTGGCGGTCTATTTTCTAGGGCAAGCTCTTGATTAAAATTTTCTACTGCTCGTAGCATAGCTAATCCAGTTACTACTGCTCTAGCAGCATGACGAGCATCGTCTAGTGGTGCGCCATGGACATGTAACGAAGCGTCTCCAATAAACTTAATTAAACAACCTTCGTTATCAAGAATAGGTTCTGCGATTGCTGTCATATATCTATTCATTGTATTTGTAAAATCTTCTACTCTGTCTCCGTAACTTTCCCCTAGCGCAGTAAAGTTTCGCATATCAGTCATAATAACAGTAAGTTCTTTACTATCACCGCCTAACTTAATCAACGACGGATTTTTTTGTAGACGTTCCACAATAACGGGGGAAACATATCCTCCGAACTGTTTTTTAATTTGAAGCTTTTGATTTAATTCAGTAATAAAACGAATAACATTAATATGTAAGGATACTAATACTATCGCAATGATAGGCAACGTGGCATCAATTAAGTACAAATAATGAGCGTAGATATACTGGCTTCCGAACCATAGCGTAGCAATTAATACAATAGGAAGTATGTAACTGAGGTGTTTATTCACTGTGATATGCTCTCTTGTGTTGCCCAATAGTATTGATAGTAACTTCTTTGCCACAATGTTCGCATACAATTCGCTTTCTTGGTACAGATTTGGGTTTTTTCATTTTAGCTTGGGCTTCTTCAGTATGTTTTTTGCCTAACATCGTACCTGGCTTACCGTATCTAGGATTCAGTTCACCTGGTTGTGAACCTTTGCCTTTTCTATTTTCTCGCATTTTTTCTATTGATGTTGCTGTATGTTTTTTATTAAACATTCCGTTTTTTTCTCCTATTAATGGAATTCCAGTGTGACCTTCTCCACCTTCAGTCATATTGTACTCTGGGTTTAGTTTCATGATGTATGCACGTTCTAACTGTCCTAACTCTTCAAAAGAGGATAAACAGGTATCTTCTAATAATTCTATTACAAACTGATCTGCTCCATATTTTCTAATAGCCTTATGAAGTCGCCAAGGTTTGTCTCGACGAGCATCGGCAAGGTGACCTTGCCAGCGTAATTTCAAAGATTTTGAGGTCATACCAACATACTTCTTATTATTAATGGTATTAGTGATGAGATATATTTTCATACATTTATTTATCAAATGTACGAGGCTTTACTATTTTCTAACATCATTTCCTACGCCAAATAGCAAAGAATATCAATATCAATCCTGACATCATTATCATTATGACCTCAGCACCATCAGCGTAATCTGGTCTGTCAATATTAACACGATTGAGTAATGTTCCAGCAACCACTGCTTGTACATAGTGTGGAAATTGTGCTCCTATCGCAGTTGGAACAGGATTGCTTATGCCAGCAGCGGTAGGTCCCACTATAACAATCGCACCAGCTAAATCTTTTGGCAAGTCCATGATACTAATGTTCTGTGGCTGTTGACTCCAATCAATCCAAATACGGCCTAAATTATCTGTGGCTATAGGTCCGAATTTTTTAATACGCATCTTATCCACACCAAGATCACTAAGTTTAACTTGAAATGTAGTATCGCCAGCCGCCACACGTAGTATTTCCATTGCTAATGATGGATATAATTTTCCATCAACTGATACTACTAGCGGTAAACGACGATTAACACCGTCAATTTCAGGAAGAGTATTGATAGTTCCAATACCCGCTGCCGCTTCTTCTAATTTAGGAACGTTGGCAATAATCCCGGGATATGTAATGATACGATCTAAGTATTCACTATTGATTACAGCAGAGCCGGGATTGTGTGGGGTATTCTTTGTTTTTTGTGATGGAACATTGACTAGCACTACAGGAGCTTCTGACATCATCTTGGCTAATTTAGTATCGCCACCTTGCCTATCTGTTTCAGACATCATGACATTTAATACAATTAGTCCAGCGCCACGAGCATATAAATCTTTAACTAAGTCAGCATATACACCACGATCCAAGGGCCATTGCCCGTATTTGTCTAACGCTTCTTCATCTATGTTAGCTGCGTATATGTTTAGTGAATTGACTGGTTGGCTAGTTATTAATGTGTCGAAATACCTAAGACGTACTGATTCAACAAAGCTAGGATCAGCCACACGTAATCCTATGATCAATGATAATGTAAGTAACGCAGTCCATGGACTAAGAATAAGTTTTTTAAACATATAATATTTAGTACATAAGTATCCGCATGAATATCCAATGGGTCCTTGCTGATAATCTTATATTAGATCCTATGATAGATCTTGCTCATATGAAACAGGGTGGAGCATTCTGGGGATCTTGGAAAACGAGGAGGGCATATAATACTGACAATGTTATATGCCACGAACTTGGAAAAGCACAGGAACTAATCAAACGAGCATTCCAACATACTTGTAATTTTTATATTCCTAATTCAACTTATCTAGCCCTAAATCGTCCACTAGGTGTGCGAGTGTATGAAGGTGATTTCATGGGCAATGATGTTGCTAACAGAGATGAGATTGTAGCCATGAATCTTGCCGCCAGTATTAGCGATGTAGTTCTATTACTTGGATTTGATTTTAGTGAAACTCCTTCATTGCCTGATAATTTAGAAGATGTTAAGGCTAAACACTATCGTGGATTAGTTCATCAAGCTATAAAATCAAGACCTACTGTACAGTGGATCCTAGTAGATCATGAGAATGAAATTCGTTCTGAGCTATCTTCTCTGCCAAATTTTGGCAGAGATACATTTAATAACGTTTTGGCTATACTCAACAATTGACAAATCTCGCATAACACAGTATAATAGTGTTATGAAAAATAGTTTACCATTAACATCTAAGCCTGTAGAATTCTCTCATGCTTCCAAAATGATACGATACTGTCGTTTAAATTTTGGTCCGCGAGGAGAACGATGGGATTTTTACGGTGCAAAATATATTAGATTTCAATTTACGGAAGAGAAAGACCGCACTTGGTTTTACTTTGTTTTCGCACACGATTTAAAGGATCCACATGGTAGCTAAGATAGGATTTGCATGTAAGTGGATTGATCGTCCAGATCAAGTCAATGGGATTAAACCTACTGACGATGCTAAGAAGTATAATACAGGAGGCACTACTGTAGCATGGCTAAATCGCCAGACTAGAGAAGTTGCTGAACAAAAACTCTGGGACTTAATGGTACAAAATACCGAGTCTACATATCAACTTGTTAATAGGGTAGGGAATTTAGATGAGCACCTTCGTATGGTTCGTATTAGTAGTGATATTTTACCAGTGTATACTCATGACAGCTGGTGTTATTTTTGGCGCATGCCTGACGTTATCAATTACCTCGGAACGGCGTTCAGTAAAGTTGGCGACAGGGCTAGGAGCAGTGGTGTGCGTCTTAGCTTCCATCCTGGCCAGTTCTGCGTTCTGGCTTCAGATTCTGACAGCATTGTTTCTAGATCAATAGAGGAATTTGAATATCATGCGGACATGGCAAGATGGATGGGCTACGGCAAACAATTCCAAGACTTCAAGATCAACGTCCACATTGCTGGGCGGCAAGGGCCAGACGGAATCCGACGAGTCCTGCAAAAATTATCGCCCGAAGCTAGGAATACTATTACAATTGAAAACGAAGAAAACGCCTGGGGGTTAGCAGATACTCTTACTATTAGTGATGTCGTTCCTATTGTGCTTGATGTCCATCATCATTGGGTTAGGGAAGGCGAATACATTAAACCCAATGCCGAAAGCGTTGCTCGTGTGGTGGATAGCTGGCGTGGTGTTAGGCCTACTATGCATTATAGCGTTAGTCGTGAAGATTGGCTTCCAGGGCATGATGTAAACACATTACCTGACTATAACGCACTATTAGCTGAAGGTAAAAACAAACAGAAGCTACGGGCGCACAGTGACTTCTATTGGAATACAGCATGTAACGAATGGGTCCTAGGATTCCTAGATAACTTTGATATCATGTGCGAAACGAAAGGAAAGAATCTTTCTTCCTTTAACTTATATAGGCAGTGGAAAAATGGAATGGATAACAATAGCCAGTAGCAATATCTGGCAATATATTAAACAAGATTGGGGTAGCAATAGAACTAGATTTCTAGCAGAAGTCTTTGCCTGGGCATGTTCTGTTATAAGCGCAATTATCTTTGCTGTAACTGTGCCGACAATTCCGGTAATTCCACTTTACACTATCTTTATTTGTGGATGTATTGCCAGCGCATGGGCTTGTTGGACCAGACGCAGCTTTGGCCTACTGGCCAATGCTGTATTTTTGGTCATTATTGATTCTATCGGACTAATACGAATGCTGCTTATGTAGCAGCAGGTTTCTTACGTCTTCTAGTGGCAGGCTTAGCAGCTCCAGTAGCTGCTTTTTTAGCAACTGGAGTTGGTGCTGAAGCTTCAACTGGTTTAACAACCGGTGCTGGCACTGAAGCTGGGGCCGGAGCCTCTACCTTATATGGTGCTGCCTTCTCTGTAGTTTCTGCCACCTTGGGGGCAATTCCTAATAAACGTTTAATAAATTCTAACATTGTAATCTCCTAATATTATATTTAACTTATATTGACATACAGTTAAAATAATTATAAAAATAAATGTTGCGTAGCACAAGATTTTTTGATATACTACATAAGTACATATAAGTATAAACACTAATACGCATATTATAAGGAAATTACAAAATGAAAACTTTTTTAAAATGGATCACAAGTCTATTCGAAACACCCTCTTACGGACAACGTTTAGAGATGTATATTAACAGCAAGAATCCCACCAACATTGCCGATGTTGAATACTGGGCCAACACATTTGAGCGCGGCGTTCGCAAAGGACTTATATAATGAGAAAATTTCTAAAAGCAGCATGGGACGTATTTGTAGAGGCTAGAATGCGTCAGGCTAAAACTGATATCCGTTACAGAAATTATTGATACTAGTTTTACCAAAAAAGCTTGACAAAATTGCTGCAATGCAATATAATATATAAATAAAGTAGAGAACAGTTAGTGCCCATGGTGGGGCTAACACTAAAGCTCGCTTAAACGGAGATTTAAAATGGAATTTATGAAAACACTAACCGAAGCAATGGACCCTGTAAAGATGATTGATCAGGCCCAAAAGAATGTAACAACAATGTTGAACTTTGTTCAACCAAAAGAACTAAGCTGGGCATTAACTAAATTAGCAGAAGCTAACGCCGAATATGCTAAAGCCAGTGTAACTGCTATTAAATCAATGGCTGATATTGCCAAAGATTCAGCATCAAAGTTTACAGCCAATTTAGGCAAAACAGCAGATAAGTAATTAGCTCAGACAAAGCCCCCACGGGGGCTTTTTTTGGATGATTTTTTGGCATACTAAATATTGACAATGATATAAAATCACAGTACAATTATAGCTTACAAGTCAAAAATATGGCATCAAATATACCTGATAACGACAGCAGTAAAGAACCTAGTCAATTACTCCAAGATTCCGGAATGTATGTATTCATGGATGAAGTTAGCCATGAGACAATTAAACCTGTAATTGAATGGATATTATGTGCTAATCATGTGGGTAAACGTAGAAAGAAAGAATTGCTGTTAATGATATGCAGCGAGGGCGGTAGTGTAGATCATGCCTTTGCCCTGATAGATGTAATGCGGTCTAGTAATATACCAATCAAAACTGTCGGGCTAGGCACTATTGCCAGTAGTGGATTACTGATATTCCTAGCAGGCGCTAAGGGTTCTAGAGTACTTACGCCTAATACCAGTATACTGAGTCATCAATATTCTGCCTATTCTGAGGGCAAACATCATGAATTGTTTTCCATAACTAAAGAATTTAATTTAGTTAATGAGCGTATGGTAGAACATTATCTAGAAACTACTGGTCTAGACGAAGCCACTGTTAAATCTCAGCTACTACCCTCTAGTGATGTTTGGTTATCAGCAGAAGAAGCTCTGGCCCTAGGCATTTGCGACTACATTAGTGATCTTAAAAAATAACCATACAGCTTGACAATATAATGTGGACATGTTATTATAACGTAACATTAACATTATAAGGAAGTTGAATGCCCAGTTTAATCCCCATGGTAGTAGAACAAACCGCTAAAGGCGAACGTAGCTACGACATTTATTCACGTTTACTTAAAGACCGTATCGTTATGCTAGATACAGATGTCAACGAAACAAGTTCAAGCCTAGTTGTGGCTCAGATGTTATATCTTGAAGCCGAAGATCCAGAATCGGATATCCTATTTTATATCAACAGTCCAGGCGGATCTGTTACAGCCGGCATGGCAATTTATGATACACTACAGTTCATTAAGTGTGATGTTTCAACTATTGTTATGGGTCAAGCCTGTTCCATGGGTTCATTGTTGGCGCAAGCAGGCACTGCAGGCAAGCGATTGATCCTACCTTACGCACGACATATGATTCACCAACCAAGTGGTGGTGCCCGTGGGCAAGCTACAGACATGTTGATTCAAGTCACAGAAATTCTAAAGATGAAAAAAGAACTAACCCAGATTTATGTTAATCATAATTCAGCAGGCAAGACATTTGACGAACTAGCTGCTGACATGGAACGTGATAACTTTATGAGCGCCACAGAAGCTGTGGCATATGGTCTAGCAGATAAGATTATCACCAAGCGAGATTAATAATGAGCAACGAAAATGATGATTACGATTATAATCGCTATGAGAAAATTCTCCAAAAATTACTGGATTACATGATTCGTGATCCAGAATATCTGACAATAGGAGAAAATATCAGTGATGTATCTGATGTTAAAATTATGTTTGACGGTTATGGTGACATTGATGAAGAAGAATACATTGAAGGCGGAAATAAAAACATGGAAAGTTATTGTATCTTCATCCATAAAGATGCAGGCATACAAGATGATTTTGAGTTTCCAGCACATGATGTATCTCCATGGTGTTTGATTCATCGCCCTGATGAAGAAGTTTGTATATACGCATGGTATGATGTCACCAATGATGATTGGTCAATTAACTCGTTAGAAGAAACTAGCGATCATGCCATGACAAATCGTGAAGTCATGGATATATTAGTTAGACTTTCAGAGCGATATGATTTAGAATATAATGAAGATGAAGAATAACTAGGCTAATGTCTGAAAAAATACATATGACAACAGAACGACAACTAATCGTAGTATGGGATATAAACGGTCTTGAGTTCTGTGCTGATTACACAGAATATTCACAGGATCGTATGTGGGCAGAGTTACAGGGTAAACAATCTACTATGACATTTCCCAGTATAATGCATTTGGAACTCAGAGCCAGGGCAAATACATCACGCCAGTATGAGATCTATGGCATTACAGTTGTCGATGGAGTTACTGTAGACGATGTTAAAGACGCATTTAGAAACGATGCCCTGTCAGTAAAGGCATTAATTAGAACCAGCGGCCATTGTTACTATAGTGATGTGAATAGTTTACACAAAGATTCTGCATATGAATAACTTAATTACTGACTTTAATTATAGTATAGATAAACAGCTACTGTTGAATATCGTGACAACAGAACGTGCTAACAGTAGTGTGTACCACAATTCAATGAAGAACTGGCGCTGGCGCAACAATGTAAAACATCCATACTTTACCCTGATAATGAATGACCTAAATGTTAATGGATGGGTTGACTTTTACTTTCAAGAACCCAACTCATTTCTACTGCCACATATAGATCCAAAAAGTATATCAGCCATTAACTTTGTCCTAAGTCCAGAACCAGCGCCTATTACATTTTATCCTAATGCTGTTGACAGAAACAATTTAGGCGAAGCAGTAGACTATACATATACCACAGCAATAATTAATCCTACTGTATACCACTCTGTTCAAACAGGTGATACAGAACGAATTCTATTTAAGATTTGTATAGCAAGCGAAAGCTATACCGACCTAGTTAAGAGATTAATGCCCCATGTCTAACCTACATTTTTTTGAAATGGACACAACCCCTTATATGTTTAAAAAGAGACCATGGAATGAATACCTACGCACTTTAGCTCCACGACCTGCGTGGCAGATCACAGAAGACGAGATTAAAACCTCCGATGACCACGATGAGAAATCATTGAGAATGATGCAAGAACACAGTCCAGGTAATTACACCCTGGAGAAATACTACCATGAATATCATGGTTATTCATATCGTCTAAAGTTTAAAACTCCCGCAGAGGAAACTTTCTTTAGGCTGAAATATGATTGATTTTGAACTGACAAAAATAAGATTCACAGGTAGTGAATTTGTAGAAGTAGGTATATGGTTAGACCAACACATGCCCAATCCACCCCTACCAGAGACACAACGCTGGACATTGGGACAAGATAAGAATGACAGTTTTAGATATGGTATTAAGTTTGAAAATGACTATGATGCTACCATGTTCGCACTACGCTGGCAAAGATGATTATAGTTAAAATACCCTATACTGACGCACAGTTACATGCCACTAACCGTGCCATTGAAATGAGCAATTGGTGTAAGGAAAACGGACTAGTCCATAGTAGGGACTACGATTGGGCATTTATGAATCAGCTAAGAGAAATACACTTTAGATTCTATAGTGATGATGAAAGTAGAGCTACCATGTTTGCCCTAATTTGGAATAGATAGTATAAATAGCTCCATGAGAGCAACAGAGTTTATCACAGAAGGTATCAACGATCCTGCCATATTCAAGGTAGTTTTCCTAATAGGCGGACCCGGTAGTGGCAAGGGTTATATATCAAGAAATCTAGGCCTCCAAAGCCTAGGATACGTTCCCATTAACAGTGATACAGCATTTGAATACCTAATGGCTAAGAATAACCTAGACTTTAAGATGCCAGACTCAGAAGAAGAAAAACGTAATCAAGTCAGAGATAGAGCTAAACAAGTTACCGCATCTAAGATAGCACTAGCCGTTCATGGAAGACTAGGTATTGTTATAGACGGAACCGGTGATAACTTTGAGAAAGTCATTAGAATGAAAGCCAAATTTGACGAGTTAGGATATAATAACTTTGTGGTTATAGTGAATACCGACTTTGAAGTTGCAAAACAACGTAATCAACTCCGTACCAGAACCGTGCCCGATGATGTTATTAGTAAGAAATGGCATGCCGCCCATAACAATATGGGTAAGTTTGCAAATGCTTTTGAGAATGCCGCTGTCATAGATAACAGTGGAGATGATAAAACCACCCTAGAACAGATAGAAACCACGTATAAGAAGATAGTTAAATTCACAAACCAAGCACCTACCAAGAATCCTGCTAGAGCGTGGATTCAAAGTAATAAAGCATAGAGACCAAAAATCTACCGGGATCCTAGAAAAAAATTTTATTCCGGTTTTGGAAATCACCGTTTTTCTACCGTCATCCAGCTCCGGCGTAGTATACCGTAATTCACGATAACCTACCGGATATCCGGAAATCCACCGTAACCTACCGTGTAATCCACGAACCAACCATAGAAAATAGGTTTACGCCAACTTTTTTTGGCGCGACAGCACTAAAGTAGTCTTGTATTGTAGCTAAAAAACAACACAGGGGTGTCCCAGGTTTTGGAATTGCTTGACAATTAAATAGAACGATTTAAACGCTCTCTATGCGTTTTAAATTAAAAGTGATGCTCTGCTATTAGTCTGCACTCTAGAGAGCGTCAGAAGCTCTCTAGTGCTCTTACAGCGTGCTTTTTACGATACAGTCAACACTTGATTATTGACTGTCATGCTGACGATATTGCTCAGCGTAACAGTGCGCAGCGTTACGTCATGCGTTACGTCATTAGTCTTGTTATAGACTAACTTGCTATCGTCTAGCAGCTTAGCTGCGTCTGACTTAGTCATGAAGCTTGCTGCGTGTTCTTTAGTAGACTCAACATCATCAACAAAAATCACTGACTCAGCACGATTATAGATCGCATACAAGTATTGCTTAGCAGCGTCTTTCTTGTGCTGAACAATGCTAAAGCAATCAGTGTGCTCGAAGTAAGTTTCGCTGACAACAAAGTCAGTGATTTCTGACTCGCTCAGTTTATTCGCTGAGCGCAAAACTTGCTTGCGATACAGATCATAGTCTTTAATGCTTGCGAACAATTGCACGTTGCTGCGAACAGCTTTGCGAATTTTAACAGCACGATTCGCTGCGCTAGTGTTCAGATCAACGCAATACTCGACGTTTGCGAAGTTAGTGCCTGCTCGCAATGCTGCGCTAATTTGCGCTGCGCTGATTTTGTTCTGTGATGCGTCTTGCTTTGCCTTGACTGCAACTGCGTCTTGTGATGTAAACATTTTTCTCTCACTTGTTAAGAGTACTTCGTTTGACTTCAGAAACTACATTTTACAGCTTGACGATTTAATTGTCAACTAGTTAATTAAAGATCGAAAATTCTATCTTTGCGCATACGATCACGCACGATTGCTGCTGTTTCTTTAATCTCAATTTTTTGAGTGTCAAAATACAGAACATAGTCACGAATTGCACTGATAGAACTAGTGCGCACTAACATAACTTCTTCTTTTATGCTAGTATCAGAGTTATTCGCAACGCAAGTAACGGTAATCATCATATTCGCTCTCACTTGTTAAGAGTACTTCGTTTGACTTCAGAAACTACATTTTAAACGACTTCGATTTAATTGTCAACTACTCGCTTTCGCTTTGCGATACTGTTTTCGCTGACAACAAAGACATTATGAACGAAGACGATTTAATTGTCAATAGATACAATTTTCAAGCAAGTTTGCAATATCGTTACTTGAAAACGCACTATAGAACACATAATCTGAAATTGTCGTTACTGCATTTTTAACGTCTAAAAATTGCATAGCAAAATCATTAAAAGCATCATCTTTGTTTACAACTATATAATCATCTTCGACATTGCGGCTGTCAATTTTTACATCGAATTTACTCGCAACAGTTACAGTTGACAACGTATCAACGTGCGCTTTTACAGCATTGTTAATATTGAACAGAACTGCACCTGTTTCGGCATTTTTAAACATGATCTCGCTCTCACTTGTTAAGAACTTCGTTTTGCTTCAGAACTGATATATTAACTGACGACGATTTAATTGTCAAATCGTTTTAAACGATCTACAAGCGATCAAAACGCAAACGCATATGTTACTATCAATTCACGCACTAAAGAGCGTCAGAAGCTCTCTAGTGCTCTTACAGCGTGCTTTTTATGCTGTTACTTCGCTATTCTTTTCAAGCAATTTCTCGACTTGCTTAGTTAAGATTAACTTAACTAATTTTGTGTTACTTGCGTTCTGAAGCACTAAGACTTGCTTAATAAGATCAGCGTAGAGTGACGCTGCGCTCAGAGTAGCATAGTATAAGCAATTCTTAGCATTGAACGCTTCGTGATTGTCTGCGCTTACTGTGAGAAACTTAGCGTCTAAGTTTTTCTTAACTGCTACTTTGACAAAAAGCACGTTATTCGCATTGAAAGTATTACGCATATTCGCTCTCACTTGTTAAGAGTAATTCGTTTTGCTTCAGAAACTCTATTATGAGCGAAGACGATTTAATTGTCAAATCGTCTTCGCTTGCTAAGTATTACTTGACTACAATCAGCGTTTGCAGCGCAGCAATTGCTGCTAAGTCTTTCTTGAATCGTGCGTCAGACACGACTAGCTCACGCGCTTTGTACTGAGCTTTGCTTAGCACAGTCACGCTAGAGGATAGACAATCGCAATTGTCGTAATCGTCAGCGTCAACGATTTCTTCGATCACTCGCACTTCAACAAACGCATCAGCACATTCAAACAAGAATATGTTAGTGCGCTCATTAGTGAGCAGATTGTCTAGCTTAATATCTGCATCAGTGTTTTCTAAGCAATACATTGCATAGTATGACTCAGCACAATCACGCACAACTGACAAAGTGTAATCTGTTTTCATGTTTCACTCTCTTGTTAAGTGTTTCGCTGCAAGAACTACATTGTAGAGCTTGATGATTTAATTGTCAACTAGTCGCTTTCGCTTTGCGATACAGTTTTCGTCAACAAACGAATCATCTCATGCGACGATTTAATTGTCAACTGAGATTTTGCTTGCGAATTAAATCAAAATCGTGTACAATATAAATTGCTGACTTCCTCTGCGAGGTCGGCGTTTGGTCCTGCCCGCTTGCCGTTCAGGTAGGTCAGGCCTTAGTATTCCACCACCTGGACCACCTGGTTGAGGTAGGCCCAGGAATTATCATAGGTGATTCCTGGCCGACCGTTCTTGATTTCCGGGTATACTTCTGTGACTGTGGCCTCAACCGGCTCGTCTATGCCAAAGCATCCGCGGACCATTACTCGTGAACCTACTTGAATATCTGATAGCTTAATCATATTAGTTCCTTGCTGTTGGCTTAACTACATTGTAGATGAGGTTGATTTAATTGTCAACCCCGCCCCCGATCTTAGTTAGCCCAGAAGCTTTCGCTTGACGGGCTGCAGAAACTAGGTGTATCGTAACGCTCTTGGAACTCTTGCCCTGATAGTAGGTTCTTGCGGGTTACATAAGTCTCATGTACTTCTACAATGAAGCCAAATGCTGGGTCAAACACTTTATTATAGTGATCTAATACAGCAGACTTTGTTTCGGCATGTACATTCACTTTTTGATATGAACGTACACCTGATTTGGTACGTGCATCACGCTTGTATACTTCTACTGTGTATTCCATGTGGATCTCCGTGTGTGTATCAATGTGTACGTATTATAGCGTCACATGATTTAAATGTCAAGTGTACGAAATGCGGGTGTGAAATGTAGGTGCGAAACCTGGATGCGAAATGTTAGGTTTGAAATTTAGGATTAAGATTTCAGGTTGAAATTTCAGGTCCGAGATTTCAGGTTGAAATTTCAGGTCCGAGATTTCAGTTATAAAATGGAGTTGAACTTCGGATACAGACTTCTAGGCCGTTATATTTGGCTCGTACTGTCTGCTCTGCTAGCCAACAGTTGGTACTACCTGGAATGGTATCAGTACCTTCGGCTAGAATGTTGCCAGTGCCTGGTTCATATACTGTAAATTGGACTTCTACACGGACGGTCATATTAATCTTTCTTTTTAAATTTGTTGATGAGGAATGGTACGGCGACTGCTATGGCTGCGGCACCTAATACGCATATGGTGGCAAAGCCGCCAGTTGGTTTTGGTTCAACAGGTTCAGGATTGTTAATCTCTTCCTTAAATTTGGCAAAGGATTCCCTATCTTCCCTGGCCTTGGTTTCTGCCTGCATAGATTGGACTAATTTTTCCAATTCATCTGATGTATTCAGATCAGCGATGGCTGCCTTGAATGCCTCTTCTGCTGCGTTATTCTTTTCCACGTGGTTAATCCTTAACGTGTTTGGCACGTGTGATCAAGTGGTTATATTCATGTTCTACTATCCACTTGTGTTTCGCAATGGCATCCTCTAGTGTATAATACGCGGCTACCACCTGGCTGTCTCCGTTAGGATAAAATATGCAGGTCTCATAACCGATGCCCATGGAATTCAACTTAACGGTGGAGATTTCCCGATCACCTACAATGTCAAATGCTACTGATTCTGGTTTGATGATTTCCATGGTATTTCTCCGTGTTGTTTGTTTCAGTAAAAGAATTATATCATAAGATGATTTAATTGTCTTTCAATCTCTACATCACTGGTAATTCTGTATCTGCCATCCTTATAAAATACCATGCTAGGATTGGCATTTAACCTAAGAACGGAATAGTTTCCGGTCTTTTGATTATACCTAAAGTCTATCATGGTTGAAAACGCTAGTTCATAAGCATTCATGGCAATCTCCGTTTCAGTAGGGCTATTGTAGCCCTACCTGATTTAATTGTCAAGCGGTGACGATGTAGTCCTTGTTCCATTGCCCTATATTAACATCAATATACCAGCCGACATCAAAAATATCATACTGAGCCTGGCTGCGGTCATGGTTGCCGTCATTCATGGCAGGGATTACTTCTGACAGAAAGGCCAGGGCCTCACCGGTGAAGTGTTCACGGTACCAGTATGGATTGACCTGAATGCGGCCTACCGCTGGTGAACCCGTACGGTAGCCACCTGGCCGGCGCTCGACGGTCTCGTTAGTATTGGCGATGAAGTCAATCGGACCTGACTTGATGTTCAGGACCAGCGTCATGTGATGACGGACTGCCAGACTGCCTTTGATGTTATACTTCTTGAGGATTGACTTAACGGTAGGAGCAATTTTCGCTTTCTTTTCTTGAGACATATAGGCCATGGTATTTCTCCGTTGTGTTTCGTTTCAGTAAAAGAATTATCTCACAGTCTGATTTAATTGTCAATATCTATATAATAGGAGTTATTGTCTAGGTCATCTACCCAATCTGTGGCATCTGCGCTGAATAAAGCAAATTCTTCCATTGCTTTATCTTCCTGGTGATTAACCATCTCTTCTGCGGCTGAGGTGCTGAAACCATTTGCTACATACTGATCTACCATCTTTTGGTAGGCTTGTTCTGAATAAAATTTAGGCATTTTGTTTCTCCTGTTACGATAGGTCTATTGTAGACCTACCTGATTTAGTTGTCAACTAACGGCACAAGGTACGAAATGTCGTAATGGGCACCATCTGGTTAATGTTAAATTGGCTAGGAACATATGTGGTAGCGGGCTCTTGCCAGCACACCGGTTGTGCCACCGGTTGAACCACCTGTTGAACCACCTGTTGAACTACTGGCTGAGCGTATGATTGATTCATAATACCTACGGCTAAAGCTCCTACGACTGCTCCGGCGATGGCAGCGCCAGCATAGTTGTAACCGTTGTTTACACGATAGTTATTGTTGTAACCCTGGTTGTAGCCTGGGTTTACATAGCCACGGTTGCCGTAACCGCGGTTTTGTGCTGATGCACAGCCTGCAGCCATAAGTGCTAATACAAGAACTGCTAGTACTTTTTTCATGGTATGCTCCTGTTGTTAACTTGCTATGACTACATTATATGTTATACTGATTTAATTGTCAAGTATAGGGACATGTTGCCCCTATACTGTTTTTTTAGATAAGACCTACATTCTTTGCTGCTTGTTGTACTTCTTCTGAAAGATCCGCCCCCGAGGCAACTAGTGCAAGATATGCTTTACGCATAGATTCAAACTGTGCATTTGTGACTTTAATCGTTAGATTAGGATTAGGAGATGCATCTACACGATCTTTCAATCTCAGCAGACTATTAGTTTGACGCTTAGTGAGTGTTGCGCGGGTGAGTTCATAGTTAGTCATTTACTTCTCCGTTTCGTTTCGACAAAAGAATTATCTCATAGCACGATTTAATTGTCAAGTGGAGGTGAGCGGTAGGGAACCTTGCTCAAGGGGTGAAACGACTAACCCTACTCAGTGGAGGTACTCTTAATAAACAGGATAACCTGCGAGAGCGTTATATTGAGTGTAGAATGATATGATAAATTCTTCTACATCGTTGGTGCCTTTATTACCCGGAAGAGGATGATAACCAAACCAATCAAAATAGGCACCACGCGGACCTGACTTTTCATGCGCCTTAAAAATCTGTTCTAACTGCTTTTCAGTATAAGCCATGCTGTTCTCCGTTTTTTCTGCTTCAAGAACTACATTGTACGCCTGGTTGATTTAATTGTCAACCAGGCGTATACTGCTAGTCTAGCCTAGAGTCAGCGTAGGCTTTCAAACCAAGATTAGAAAGCATTGCAGCCATCTGTCTAGCGCCAGCATCTTTGGCGTCAATGTTCTGAGCACAAAGCTCACCGGGGTTCCACATCGTCAGGCACTTGGGCTTGTAGTCTTTACGGAAGCCGGCTTTGATCAGCTCTTGCGCCTGCTTGCTGTTAGTGCGATCAACGTACACTTCAACCCATGCGAACCCACATGCGCCGGTATCGCGGCCTTTGAGGTGTGTCATGAAATACTCGTTAGATGCCTGGACTGCGGCTTGCTTTGCAACTAGAACTTGATCTACTGTAATCATGGTATTTCTCCGTGTGTTTCGTTTCAGTAACTACATTGTAACCGAGGTTGATTTAATTGTCAACCTCGTTCATACTAGTTAATACATTTCTTCAGCAGAGCCGTAGTCTTCATCCACCCCGAACCCGGCCGAAGCCATGGCAGAGTCCCAGTCGCCATCCATGCTATCGTCGTAGTCATACTCTTCCTCGCCCCCGGCACAGCCGGTGACTTCGTACTGATCGTCTTCTACACCGTCGGGATAATCTTGTGCGTTAAAGTCAGTCATGGTATTTCTCCGTGTTGTTTGCTTCAAGAACTACATTGTAAACGACGATGATTTAATTGTCAAGCGACCTGCTCGTCTTCTTCATCATCATACTCGCCCCAGTTCTGCATAGCGGACTTAATTTCTTTTACGACTTTTGGCGCATCAAGGCCAATGCCAACAAACGCATTGAACAGCTGAGCACGAATATAATCATTGCTTATGATGCCCATCTTGAAGTCAGCTGCCAACGAGCTAAGCTCATGAATAGCTTTTACTGCCAGCTTCTGGTCATTAGTCATGGTCTTTCTCCGTGTTGTTTGCTTCAAGAACTACATTGTAAATGATACTGATTTAATTGTCAAGCTCTGACTCACACACCCCGTCTGCCTCGGCCAGATTTTCAAGACAATCAGCAATGCGACTTGAATGTCGTGAATAGAACTTATACTCACCAACCACGCGAATGTCATCTTTATGCACATACTCAAAACCTGCATAGTAGTCAAAGCGACTACCGGCATCGGTAACGATGTAGTCGTCATTCACCCATGCTGACCCAGCCCGGCGATCTAGGCCAAGCTCCTCCGCGCCCACCTGACGCATATTCTGCACATGATTGTGAACGATATTGTTCACACTATCAATCATGTCGTCGGTGTTGTGAAACTCAGCGTTGTCTACATAACCCATGGTATTTCTCCGTGTTGTCTGTTTCAAGAACTACATTGTCGCATACTGGGATTTAATTGTCAAGCGGGGTTTCCCCCCGCCTGCTTACTCGGTTTCTGCTTCGTTGACAAGACGATGACAGGTATTCATTGTCAGTGTACTAATCATGTAAGCAAAGGCCTTCTCTTTGGCTGACATTTGCTCAATGTAATCTTGTAACTCGCCGAGTGTCTTTTCAGCAAACAGTCCGTTGCGGGGGATAGGGTTTTTAGATATAGTCTTCATTACTTTCTCCGTGTTGCGTTTCAGTAAAAGAATTATCTCATAGCACGATTTAATTGTCAAGCGCAGCGGCTTCACGCTCTAAATCGTACAGAACTTCGTTGACTTCATCCATTACATCAATGACCTGACCGGCCAACTCTTTCTCGTCATTGTCGTGTAACAACTCATGAGCGATAGTCAACAGGCGATTGACTTGCTCAAGCTTTTGAATTCGGTCCATTTTAGATCTCCGTGTTGTTTGCTTCAAGAACTACATTGTCGCATACTACGATTTAATTGTCAACTGCAGGGGCACTAAGCCCCCGTTAGTTAACGGTCAGCGATATACTCTCTGCCGTCAGCATACTCTGCATCAAGCTTGTCTGTCATTGTATCATATGTCACAATGATAGTCGCATCAGCCAAGCCGGTGGTCACGTACTGATCTAGATACGACACGATGTACAAAAAGTCAAGCTTTGTTGCACTGCGTGTTTTAATTCCTTTGAACTTCGTGAACAGGATTGGCTCATCGGTGGTATCGTAGCCTTGGTCAAGCAAAATGCCTGTCAGCGTGTCAGATGACATTTCAGTAAACACTTCAAGCTTGGCTGCTGAAATCATGGTCTTTCTCCGTGTTGTTTGCTTCAAGAACTACATTGTAAACGACGACGATTTAATTGTCAAATGAGATTAAAACAGTCTAGGCGTTGCTTTTGCACAGACCCATGTGTTAGTATCAACCACGTGGCTAGAAGAGCACCAGGGCTCTCCTATGGGCCGGCAGACCTATGAATCAAGCAGGTCTTCTTGCTTGATGTAACCGTAATCTACACCAAGACAATAGCACAGAAATTCAACATCGCCGCTGGTGCTTTCGGCTTCGTCAAGCCAGCGCAGAGCCATAGCGCGGCTCTTAGCCCCACACTCAAGCAGACTTAGTATGCGCTGCTCAAGACGCACTGCAGCCTCGGCCTTGGCCTCGGCGCGCAACTCTTGTTGACGCTTGCTCTCTTCCGAGAGAAATTCAAACTCGCGGTCAAAGTCCGCGAGCGTCATTGCGCTATAGTCCCAGCGCGGACGAAAGCCAAATACATCTTTATGAAAATCGCTATACTCTGAGCGAGCCTGATCTAACTCGCTAATATCTGCGCTTTCAAAAATAAACAATGTGGTCATAGTCTTTCTCCGTTGCGTTTCAATAAAAGAATTATAAGCGATACTGATTTAATTGTCAAGCGGCCTGCCCGGGACTAGTCGGGCTAAGTCTTGTATCACCATGATCGTCAGTCTCCCGTGAAACACGTTTCGCTTCAGAACTGATATATTAACTGAATACGATTTAATTGTCAACTGCTATGTTGACTTGACAATTAAATCAGATTGAGTTAGTCTGTATACGGCGCATCAGAAGATGGTGAAGTTCGGCTATCTCCTGGTTGTCTATATAGAAGTCAGTCAGCGGGTCATAGTACTGGCCTTCCTTGACATCATAGTATAATACACGACCATTCACGAATGTAAACGGGCCTTCCAGGCCCTTACGTGGTCCAAATTTCTTATCAGGATACATTGCCATTCTCCTTGGTTATACCGACAACACTTTCTTTACTGCCTCGGCAAAGTCGTATGAACTTAGGTCACCTGACTGCCACTGCGCCAGCAACTCGGTAATCACTTTAATTTTGTCTTGTTCCAACATCATACTATCCTAAACCTGACCGGTTCTACCACAGGACGTGGTAGCTTACCATCTTGAATTAACCTATTCCATTCTGCTCGCTCACTATAATAACCCCAGATATAGCCTGCGATAAACGCCACCGCATTCAGCGCGGTGACACCGGCAATTACAACGATTGTAATGTCATCCATTACAGACCCGCCGGATCAATTTCAACATCAGCCAATACAATAGCTACCTGGTACGATTTGCGAGCACCAAAGAACTTAGCGGCTTGCTCTTGTGCATCGTATGATGCTGCAACCACTACACATGACTTGCCCTTATAGAACGCTTTATATGTACGCATATCACTTGCTCCTGTGTGTTAATGTATAAACATTATAGTGCATGATGATTTAATTGTCAAGCGTGAACCTACCGCGCGAAATCCTGGTGCGAAATGTAAAAATCTCAACCTAAGTTTAAGATTCTAGGTTGAGATTTTAGATCCGAGATTTGAGGTTGAGATTCTAGGAGTTGATGGTGCAATAGGGACTATGATCGTCAAGCCCACTATTCCAATATTCGTCCAAGGCTTGATTCATACCTGTACCTTCGGTGCTTTCGTGGACCCATACAACGTCACAATCACCATAGGCATTAAGACATTGTTCCTCAGCATGATCGGAGTCCTCTGCATAACACTGGAAGCCAAACGGAGCATCCAGCGGTGTCATAATGCTTTCAATACGATACAGTACTACATAATTCTTTAACATGATGGTGCCTTATGGGTAAAAGGGTTCGTTGCGGTCAAACGCGCCAATAGCTTCATAGACGCACTCACGCACAGAGGTATCTGTGGCATCACCACGATTAGGTTTATGTGCTAGTCGTTCAAGTAAACAAATTGTCTCGGACCAGGTGAGACCAAGCACAATGGCAGCTTCTACAATCTTGTGTACGTCCTCGTCGCCTGCTTCGGTGTACATCAAGTAATTAGGTGTGGTTAGAGTAGTCATATTAACTCCGTGTGTTGTTTGTTTAGAACTACATTGTACTGCTACATGATTTAATTGTCAATCGGTTCTACAGACATAAGATTGAAATTGTCACCGTCTACAATGTCCTCGGAGAAGAACTCAATATCACCCGCTGTGACTGACTCCTTGACCGCGTCCGCAGACTCTGCTTCAACCTCAACCATGTAGTATACTGTCTGATGGGCCATGACTCTGAATTTGGGCATAACTGTCTCCGTAGAAATGGGGCCGAAGCCCCGTGTTGATTAGAATTCGTACATCTTCACTGAAGGATCAAGAGACCGTAATTCCTGCGCGGCACCAGAAAACAAACGATAACGACGATTGGCCTCAGCCCTTGAACATTCACCATCCATGTTCACGTTCTCTGGTGAAAGATCACCGTCTAACATCTGAGCAATACGCTGCCTATCTTGTGCGTTCTGAATACTAAGTTGAGGTCTCTTGAGCAAACTAGCAAAGGCATTCTTGTGATCCACATACTGTGTAAGATAAGACATTTAGTTCTCCGTGTGTTTCGTTTCAGTAACTACATTGTAAACGAGCCTGATTTAATTGTCAACCTCGCTGAGATATCCCTTGAGATTAGTCTCTGGAATGAATGTCAACAGTTCAGCAATCGCGGTCACATCACCGACCTCAATATCGGCCTTGATCCGAGCAATCACCTTATCAATAAGTTCTTCGCTCTCGTCCTCATCATCCTCATTTTCTTCTTCCCATTGTGCCATGTTCTCGCTAATGGCAAACGCTTCGTCAATGTGAGTAGGAATATTAGCCTCAACCCAGTCACTATCACCAGAGATATTCATTGTATCCTCACCATGCCCTGTGGTATACTCACCACAAAACGCCATACCAGATTCGTAATACATAGCTTCAATCGTAAAGCCTTGCTCATCCAACTTACGATAGGCTTCAATAGGAGGGCTCCAGGCTGTTTCAAAGTAAATGGTCAGACTGGTATCACTTTCACCTGAAATCTCACCGTCATTTATATCCCACTTGGTACCCCACTCATTGATACAGAAGTCATACCATGTATTATAACCATAAGTTTCTTGATTCTCGGCAACCTGCTTATCCAGCTTGATCTGTTCATCACCTGATAAAGAGCCTGATACAGTATCAACCAATGCTTGTGGCACAGGAATAAATTCAGAAAGCAACCGATCGTCTTTGATTGCCTGTCTAGCACGGGCAATCATAGCAGGGTCATCATGGGAAATCGTTAAGGAATTCTGACACCAATTAGGCATTGTATTTCTCCGTTGTTTGTTTCAGTAAGGCTATTATAGCCCTACCAGATTTAATTGTCAACTACAGGACTGAATAATGATCTTACCGTAAGTCTTATGAAACCAATTAAACTCTTTCATTTTAGTAGGGTTTAGTGGAAGCGCATAATTCTTTAATGCTTGTCGTGTTAGTGCGATAGGATAAATTTCATCCGCAACCAGGGGAGGAATCTTACGGATAGCCACTTCAAGTTCCTCGTTTGTATTATTAAGCATAACTTTACAGGCCAGAATGTTAGCCTCTGTGGCTTCAGGTGCTGCGAAGTTAGCCCTAAGGTAAACAAACAACTGGTCAAATATACTGATACACAAGGGTCCATCGTCCTTTGCCGCTACTGCCAAATCTAACAGCCTAAGTGACTCAGCATACTTGTTGGGGTTGAACAGGATGTTGGGTACTGCGGCAGTTGCCGCGGCACTTGCTGCTACTGTAGCCAATGCACCTAATGATCTAAGAAAGCCACGACGATTCATTACAAACTCCGTTGTTTCGTTTCAGTAACTACATTGTACTGCCGTGTGATTTAATTGTCAACTGGGATATCACGGGCATTGAGTTCGGCCAGTAATTCCTCATCAGTCTGATCGTTGTAACCTTTAAAGCCTTCCAGCATAACGGAAACTAATACATCATAGTTTCCTGCTTCGACCGTGTTAATATCATCATCAAGTAATCGGCTAATTGCTATAGAACGAATAAACATTAAAGCTCCTTGATTAGTAAGTAACTACATTGTACTGCCGTGTGATTTAATTGTCAACTTCTTCCACGTCGAAGTGGCAGTAGTCAGACACACCAGAATCGTACCCAAGACGATAAAGGTGTTGTTCTTCATCAGACCACTCTTCCCACAGTTCGTGTTCCCAGGAGCCCACCACACGTCCCTGGTGGTACCCTATTGCGAACATATACATGGTACTAAATTGATCAACATTTACGGTCATGGTAGATCCTTTATTTGACATCATAAACTTCGTACTCGACCATCTCTTGGTCAACAACATCCCAAGAGTCCCCTGAGTTGAATGACCACTCAATCTCGTCCATAGCCTCCTTAATATCTTCGGTATCCAACACCAATTTCACTTGTACATTGATATAGACTTTAGCCATTATGCCATCTCCTGAAGTTCAGCGAAAATACGTTTATTATCCAGCACAGCAAAGGTTGCCTTGCGTACCGGGGCTAGTGTTGACTTCTCTACAAAGGTACTGTACAAGTACGGATTGTATGTAACAGGAGTCAAATGATCCCACTCCTCAATACCATCTACCCAGGCTGTCCAGGTGCCTCGGAGACCGGCGTGTACATTCTTCTTCTGTTCACGAAGCACCCGCTGTCTGCCTGCCTCTGATACTACAAACTCTGGCTCATCAATCAGAATACGATTAACGTGGGCCACTACCAGACCTTTCTTGTCGCCCTCTAATGCTCTTACACTAAAGAGTTTCTTGTGTAGATTGAAGTAGACAAAAACTCGCATAGGTTTCTTCAGTTCAAAGTTTCTCATGCCGTTCTCCGTGTTGTTTGCTTCAAGAACTACATTGTAAACAAGATTGATTTAATTGTCAACAGATGATTCACATGATTTTCCCCGTGGAAGGCAGTACCGCCGGCAGGATCCTCTCCTGCCTCTATGCTATACTAGAAGGTATCACCTTCGCAACAAAGGATATGAAACAAATCATCCTGACTCTTGCCAGTGATTCGTGATAATTCCCTAAGCGTAATATTACTTGAGTCGTAGAAGTCTCGGATCTCTTGATTAGACATATTAAGCCTTTGCGTAGTTGTTTAACATGGACTGGTATTCCCAGTACTTGGACTGCTTAACTGCGTTGCCTTGCCACGCAACAACAACGGTGCCGCTTGGCTTGACACCCCAGAATCGTCCGCGCCATAAGGGACGATCTTGGTCTGTATAGACCCATTGACCTGGTTGAAGTTTACGCATCTCGGCTTCTGACATCTTACCAATATCAACGACTTTGCTGTATTTCATGGCTTGCTCCGTGTGTTTCGTTTCAGTAAAGTAATTATAGATGAGGTTGATTTAATTGTCAACCGCCAGGATATAATACAACATGAGTGGCGTCACAGCGAACAGTCTTGGAGGGACGATAGCTGGCTGCATACTTTCTAACCTGTGGCCAATCGGCACGACGAGCCAGGTTGTTGGCAATGCGTGGACCACGATAGAATACTTGCAGGCGCTTTTCTTTCAGGAGGGGGCGGATGAATGGTTCCAGTGCCACATAGATAGGCATAGGAATATATCCTGTCAGAGCCCGGTTGATACGAGTCTTGGGATACATTGCTTGGATCTGTTTTAATGTAAGCATTACTTTCTCCGTGTTGTTTCGTTTCAGTAACTACATTGTAAACGAGGTTGATTTAATTGTCAACCTCGTTTGCCTTCACTTAGTCGTAAGACAATTCCATTGCAATCTGATCTTTCAGACTAGTGTAAGCATAACCATCACTGCTGACCAACCACACGCCATCCTTGGTCATAATGTATTCATACTCTTGACATTCATGGTTTGCTGTGTAGTCGTAAAAGTCAGTAAACAGTCGTGCAGTACAGCCTGATTCTCCACGGTCACGACCGTAGAACGTAGTACCATCATGGCTCATGGCATTAAAATCATGCTTAGTGCCAATCGTAGTACCTAGTGAACTAATATCACCATGTGAGATCAATTCATGGACTTGCTCATGGGTAGTATAATGATCAAGCAGGGTCTTGCCAACACCTGACAGATAGCCATCCCAATGACAATAAACTTGGAATACTAGACCGTCGGCATTTTCAATTGCGATAGTTGAACGAGTTGCCATTTACTTTCTCCGTTGTGTTTCGTTTCAGTAAGGTAATTATAAGCTTGGTTGATTTAATTGTCAACCAAGCTTACTGTACTAAACTGCCGAGAGCATATTGGCAGGAACTTTCCATCCACCTTCAATGGTACGCACGGTAACATACTTGACCGCAATCTTCTCCACTACCCCGGTGATATCCTTGCCGGTACGTGAGGAGGTAAAGGTTACATTGTCACCAATGCTAAGCCCACGCTTTACTTCATGAACCAATTCCGTTCTAGCAAACTTAATAGCCTCGGACAAGGTGTTCAACTCGTCATTGGTAAATGCACCAAACTTAATGGCGTGCTTGATTTCTTGCAGTTTCATAATTTCTCCGTAAGTTTTGTTTCAAGAACTACATTGTAAACGACTATGATTTAATTGTCAACCTCGTCATAATCACAGTCCTCACAGAAGGCCTGGTCGAAAATGCGTACATCTTCTGGGTCATTGAGACCTACCCAGGCATCACATAATACATTATTACCACGACAAGTAGTACATTGAAATTCGGTCATAGTCATAACTAACTCCGTGTGGTTTGTTTCAGTAGGGCTATTATAGCCCCTCCTGATTTAATTGTCAAGTGCATGATCCCAGCAACAATATGCCTGAACTCGCTCTGGGTACAGATCTCCACCACCATTGCCATACACATCATCAATCCAGCTGATGCCCATAGCCAAGCGAGGAATAGCAAACTTCGCTATATCATCATCATGTACCGCAAATACCACATCATGCCGGCCCCCGGTGAGTGCCACCGGCAGTCCATTCTCGTAGTTAGGGTTAGTCACAATCTCTTCCAGGAACTGAACCCGGACGCCCATATCTTCCAAGAAATATTGCTCAAAGTCGGTAGGGTTGCTATCACCCATGACCGTGCCTGGCCAAACACATACCTGCTTGTAACCCGTACGCAATTTTACATTCATGTAGTTCTCCGTGTGGTTTGTTTCAGTAAAAGAATTATCTCACAGCCTGATTTAATTGTCAATCCCAAGACTTCTTATCACCAAAGTCCTCGTTCCACTGATAGCCAGCCTCATACGCCGCTACCTGCTCAGCCGTCATATCGGCCCTCTCTATCCGACAACGATGGCCCAGTAGCCAACTGTAGAAGTGCGGTACGCTAGGCCGATGATAGTATGAGTCGGCCGAGCCACGGTCCCACGGTCCATTGTGGGTCTTGTCATAACTGGGCTTGATGCCCAACGGGGTCATACCTGGAATAGCTGCTACCTGTGGTGTTGCTGCCATGTCTTTCTCCGTGTTGTTTGTTTCAGTAGGGCTATTGTAGCCCTACCGCATTTAATTGTCAAGCGACAGGATTAATACGGATAACAAAACCACTGTAGTCTTTCTTGGCAGGACCTTTAGCAGTCAAACCAATAGTGCCTACCTGTGGGTCTAGGAAGCGTAGGTCGTCATTCTCCGCTGAGAAAACACCATCAGGAATGGTATCATACACAGTGGCCACGTTCATGCCCTGGCGGCGCGCCTCGGCACAATCAGCCTCGTTATTCTCTGCACGGCTAAATGTCAGGTGGTAATTAGGAATATGCTTGGTCTTTCTACCCAGCACCTTAGTATAATCGTAGAATTGGATATAGTTAAACACCTCAAATAGAGTACGATCAAAGCCAGGGACAATGTACTTTTCCCATGACAAGTCGGACGTGCCGTTCAGACGGATAACCGGGGTAAGGTTATGCTTTCTGGCCTTGGTGTAGGCACGGGTAATGTCGTCAGCCAGGTCCAGCATAAATGCATCACGGTTCTCAAAAAAGTACTTGGTACGACGGATACGGGCTTTTTGGACGTGGTTGGTAGTCTCACCTTTCTTGAACATACCACCATGACCGGCCTTGTTTAGGCAGCCACTGGTACAACCGGCAGTACGTTTAGGGCATACTTCATAGCCAGACTCGTCGGCTGGCGCTAGGTGCAAGATGAAACTAAGATAACCTCGTGCGGTACCCTTTTGAATCTTGGGATTCGCGGTAGATAGTAATTTAGGCATTTCTTTCTCCGTGTTTCGTTTCAGTAAAAGAATTATCGCATACCACTAATTAATTGTCAAGTACCATATTGAAATACACTTGCCAGCGGACGGAGCGACTTACGCCAAGTATACTTCAATATGATAATTGCTTATCATATTATAACCTACTGTTAATTAATTGTCAAGAGTTAATAATCCTGTACCTCACGGCACTGCTCTTCGGTAAATACCCAATACTCCTTGAGTAACCGCTTAGCGCGATTCACCGCACCACCAGCAACCATCAAATAACGCTGGTAATCCGCTTCCTCGAAGCACTCTACTACCCAATGACCACCAGCTTCGTAATTCCGCATGGCGTAATCTTCCAACTGTTTAACAGGTGTCATAACTTTCCTTTGTTAGATTCAGTAGGAGTATTATACTCCCACCGAATTTAATTGTCAACTACTAAACTGTCTGCCAGTACACGGTAAAACGATTAGCGTTTTCCTTGAGACAATCAGACCGCTTTGCAGCTGCGCTACGGGTATCATTCGGTGCGGTGGCACGTGGACCACGATAACGAATGGTATAACGAACACCCTGCTTTTTAAGCTTGGCCTTGGTTTGCTCCAAGAGCGGCATAGGGATATTCTTAAGCAACGACACCTGGGTTGGTGGTACCGAAAAAACTTGGTCGTTCAAGATCATAAAATTCCTTTTGGTTGGATTGAAAATTTACTACAGAAACTGAATTATACAAGTGGCTGATTTAATTGTCAACCACCGATTTTTACCTGGTGGACAATGATAACATACCGTCTTGTATCTTGGCAACTAATTGTGCCAGCACCACCTCGCGCTTGGTGCTTCGTTTAAGACCAAGAAGCTCTTTAGCTACTACCGTTGCGGAACGTCCCTTACGAGTCATTCCAAGGGCCTCTAACTGAACCATTGCCTTTAACTGAGTTAACTGGAACAACTGAATCTGGGCTGGTGTGGTTAACATCATTTAGTTCTCCGTTGTGTTTCGTTTCAGTAAAAGAATTATCTCATAAGGTGTTTTAATTGTCAACCATTATACCACTTGACGATTAAATCAGGATGCTTTACAATATTGTTATGTATTCGAAGGGGCAAATCCCGGGATGGACGTGGTGGGCACCTGCCATTTCCGGAGTAGCAGGAAAACAACACTTGACAATTAAATCACAGTATGCTAGGGTTTAAAACGGCCCACCACTACCACTTGACAATTAAATCATCATATAGTATAATCCAATTACTTATGGCCTCCATATCCTCATTCCGCCCTCCTCCTACCCCATCATCCAGGTTGTATTTCCACAACACAGGACTCCCGACACTTGACCATTAAAGGCGGCCATAGTATAATTCTATCATATAACCAAAAGGATATCCATGATTACCCTAGATACACAACGATTACAAACCCAAGTAATGATCAACCAGGCCCTAGTTCCTGGCCAAGATCCACAAGATCAATTCAACCAGACCAATGAAGTTATCGGATACCTCCTAGATAACTTCCCACCCCCAGAATCAACCACAGAAAACATTAGACTTACCCACTATGTGTTAAGTAAAGATCCTACCCAATATGATACAGATAACTTCGCAGACCTACCTGATGTCATCTACCCTATAGCCGTTATGCGTTACATGGCCACCCGCCTAAACGAACAACTACGCTTCCGTGGCCAACAATACCCACACTTGGAAGCATACATCAACCGCTATAACATCATTAATGTATGCATCCGTAGATATAACCTACGTACCATTAAAACATCATTAGAGATCAAAGAAGATGAACATATCAAATCCGCACGTAAGCGTGGATTAACAGCATCCGAATGGTTACATGAGTGGACGAAACTTGAGGCCGAAATCCTAGCCGCGAAATCTCAATCCGAAAATTCAAAATCTCAACCTAAAAACGAAATCCTATAATCTCATCCTCAATCCGAAATCCTAACATTTCAACCTATAACTGAAATCCTATAATCTCAACCTCAACCTGAAATATCAATGTTTCATTATCAACCCGAAATTCTATAATCTCATTCTGTACATGAAAATAACTAAATAAAGATATATCAGGAGTTTTATTATGTCAGTTACAATTATAACAGTATCAACTAAACCAGCTGGTGTACCATGGTGGTCAAGCCTTAGTCCAGAAAATCTCGCAAAAAGAAATGCTGAATTAGAATGGAATGCTACTCAACCTGGATATATCAGTGTTACTCTTACCAATCCAAGTGAAAATGTTCTCCATATGACAGCTACATTTGATACCATAGAAAACTATAGAGCATGGCAAGCAATTAGATTAGCCACTCCACTAAGTGATGAACGCAATGCGTACCACGTAGCTAATGGGATTGTCATTACATATATCTACCCCTAATACCATTGATATAATACCTCAGCCTGTAACTCAGTCATATAGCTGTTTTACAGGCTTTTCTATAGTAAAAGTCATTCCTGTGGAGTAGAAAGTTGAACTTTTTAACCATCCTACCAGAATCACATCCAGAAGCGTTAGGACAGTACCACCATAATAAAGTCATTCCTCTGGGGTGAAAGTTTTGTTACCTAAAAACAACAGCGTTGTAATACCACAACAGTTGTAAAAACACAACATTGACAGTTAAATCACCGTGGATTACAATAAGTCCATACCATGGAGTAGAAACTTCACCATAATCCACCATAGTCTACCATAGTCTACCATAGTCTACCATAGTCTACCATAACCTATCAGTAACCATTCTGGTTGTGAGGAAAGCGATAACTGGTCGGTTGTTGCTTGGAATGCAAGGTAATACGGTGGAATGCGTGCCTATACGTGGTGGAACGTGGTTATGGACGCACAGGAGGCTGTTTTCGCTCGTTTTTTCTATACATACTCTAACCGTTAATTCATCTTGAATTAGTGTCATAAAGTGGAGTAAAGTGTCTAATTGTGTTGTTATTGACAATTAAATCGTTCTCTACTACAATAGTACTATAACTTAATTTCTTCTTATATGGATATTCTATGTCTTATCAGCGTATTTTAGCATTTGGATTGTGGTTAGCAAATAAATTCATATTTAATTTATTTTGGTTACCGTTTAGACTACATAAAAAGTGTATTTCAAGCACAATGGACAATGCGATTTTGCATTCTATCTGGGTTGCTATCTTAATTACACTAGGTAATATTTTTGTTAAGAAGGATGCTGATGGTGTATATCAGGATACTATATACTGGGACATTGCGTTATATCTTCTTATTTTACATGGTATCTACTGTTTTATTATTATTCAGTACAATCGGTACATATCTGAGATGAATGATACATTAGATAGGTTAAAATGAATGAATATCCTCTACATCCATATGAATTGCCGATTAAAGTAGATGTATGGAGTGAATTTGGGCTGGGTGTATATAAACCATGGGTATATAATTTCATGGAACATTATCAATTAACTGAATTTGATGAATCTACTTTGTTGTATCCTTTAAGTGAGTGGGGTAGTGTATCTATATCCCTCAGTCCGTATATAGCCTTTGCTCGGGAAGAGGATTATACTTTGTTTTTATTAAGGTTTTCGTGAAATGAATAAAGAATTAACCGTAGCGGACTATCCCTATCCTATAGAAATAGGTTATAACGGTGATAATACATATTATCCGCTTTGGCATAATTTTCTTCGCATTATCAAGTACGATAATAGAATTGATTGGGGACAGAAAGTTGACGATATTCTAGATACCGAATATAATGCTGTTAGGACTGTCCGTGGACTTAGGTTTAAGTCTGATCTAGATAGATTAATGTTTGTACTGAGGTTTTCGTAATGAAAGTTAATGTAACTAATCGTTCATATGGCATAGCTGCTAAGGCATTATTAAAGCCTGGTGAAGAATTACCCATAGCTTTTAAGCGGCTTCAATTAGCATATAATATATTTGGTATAGACTATGCGATGAGCACTCCGGGATTTGTCATTGATTTTAAATCTGAGGCTGATGCTATAATGTTTTTATTAAGGTTTGCTTAATGGCATTATATACAAATATTGATATTTCTGAAGAGGGTTTTTCTCGTGCGATTGATGCTATTCCTTACGATACTGCATCGCTTATGGATTATTATAATATCCTAGACTTTTATCAACATTTCTTGCCTGTAAAAGAAAATATCAAGGTATGGCGCATTCAATTTGTCTCAGAGACTGATGCCATGATGTTTATATTAAGGTTTAGTTAATGAATAGAGAAATATTGAAATTTGATGACTATCCCTATATTCTTCATGCAAATGATAGTACGGGTGATTATACTCAGGTATTCAATAATTTTTTTAATTTTGTTTTTTCACCAACAGACCCAGAATGGGGACGGAACGCAGAGATTATATTGCGTACACGATATAATAGTGTTATTCTAAATAATACATTTTATTTTAAAACTGGGTCGGATAGGACTCTATTTTTATTGAGGTTTTCTTGAAATGATTCATGATAAGTTATCCCGTCAATTGTATGAAGCAATTTATCCTGTTGTTGTGGAAGTTGGCAAAAATGGTTACATACCGTTTGGAATGGGTGCGGCCTGGGCAAAATTCGTTGATCACACTATCAGCACACGAAAATTTAATTTAGTTAATAGTAATGATGGTGTACTTTCAGTTCCAGATTACATTGATTACGAGCTTAGGCTCAACTATGATGGAGCATTTTATGACAGTTTAATCAGATTTAAATCAGAATCAGCTGTTACAATGTTTTTATTGAGGTTTTCATAATGACTGTAGATTGTATAGTGCCGATAAAATCACTTGATTTAGCTAGGAATCTTTATTATAAAGAACATCCTAATGAAGGATATAGTACTTTAAGTCATGAATTTAGACAATTTCTCAGGAATGAACACAGTATTGTTGCTATTATACCTATTGTTGAGGACGATATCTGGGTTAAAACTTATAAAATTAAGTTTGTAGATGAGGCTGGTGCCACATTCTTTTTATTGAGATTTAGTTAATATGGCCACTAACATACCATATCATGTTATAACTACTACTCAGCATCATACACTATGTCCTGAGATGGTGTATAATCCTGTATTATTGAATTTTTATCGTTATCTGGGTAGTGATTTTGTTCCTAATACGCCTACATTAGCAAATGAACTTGCTAAATGGGGTGGTACATATGGAGTTAAAAGAGGGTATGTTTCGTTTGAGCGGGATGAAGATGCCACCTTATTTTTATTGAGGTTTAGTTAATATGTCATTTATTATTGAAGTATCCAAAAAATTAATTTATAATGCCGGACGTGATTTACAAATTCCACGTGACATTGATACTACTGGATATGTACTGGATCGTATAGAAAAGCGTTATAATGTCGGAATTACCGTAATTCCGTCGCTTGCATCCGATGGCAGGAGTTATATTGCGGGTTATTCAATTAAATTTAATTCTGAGGCTGATGCCACATTCTTTTTATTGAGGTTTTCGTAATGAACTCAGTTATAATTACACTTTCAGATTATGCAGCTGGTGATCCAAGGTTTCACGCTATGATTAGGTGGTGTTTTGATACTGTTGGAGTAGAACATAAAGATTGGGAATGTCGCTTTATTAGGAATACTTCTTATGATTTTGAATTTACTTTTAAGAAAAATAAGGTGGCCACTATGTTTAGGTTAAAGTTTTATAATGAATAAAGTTGATGTAACGCATGTTCTTGTGTTTGAATACCCGCATGGGATGTATAAAGGTATTCACAGCGATAAATTGGATGCTATGTTTGGCTGGTGTATAGAAAACGCTGATGTAGACTGGGAATATATTTCTCCTGAAATTAGAAATTCATCTGGTGAGCATTATTTTGCTTTTAAGGATGGATCCATGGCCACTATGTTTGCCTTAAAGTTTAATTAATGGCTTATACTATTGAAGTATCAGGATTTACCATGTTTAATGCGTGGCGACTGATTAATGAACCTGATGAAAGTAATTTTCTTAAGTCTATGGAACAGGAATATAATATTAAAATTAAAGAATATGAAATAATTCAAACAGTTAAATGGAATTATACAGTTGAATTTCCATCTGAACAGAATGCCACCTTATTTTTACTTAAATTTTCATAATGATTTCAATTAATTATTCCGATTATCCCCTACAATTTGATATGGCAGAGGCTAAATTACTGTCTAGGGATATACAATATAGAGAATTAATTAAATCAGGTATTTCTATACAGGAAAAAAGTCATTTTTATATTAAATCTTATGGAATTAGTCTGAAATTAGATCAAAATGACGTTATTAAATATGAATTTCAAAATGAAACCGCACTAAATTATTTTTTACTAAGAATTAATTCAGTTGACAATTAATTCGTCCTCAATTACAATTAACTATTAAAATAGGAAATAATTATGTCAACAACAACTTTTTACTTTATCAGGGTGCCTATTAATAGGTATCTTGCTGGCACACCCAAGGAATGGGAATCATGGCATAGTATTAGCAATGCTAGACGTTTTAAATCTATCGCAGAGATTAGATCATTTATGACTAGGATGTTAAAGCATCCTGGTAATCTTGAAATTGCCGAATGGAAGATTGAGCGGTATGATGTCGCTGAGCCTTATCTGTTAACCGAAATCTTTACCTCAAGTCATACTATGGCACTGTTGAAACATCAAAATACGGTGTAGGTCACTATGAATTTAATGCAAGGCATCGCAAAAATTAATGATCAGACAACAGAGTTTTTTCGCAATGGTGGTAGACACTCAAGTATTGAAGAAGCTGCGTATGAACCAGATCGTCTACTTAAACTGGCAGGATTTCCAGTAGTAGACCTAGAATGGTACACCGAAGCATCAATAAAACCCATGCGAGCGTGGTGCGAAGAAAACATTGGATCTATGCTTTATACTCATATTCATGGCTCACGATGGGTTTTTGAGCACGAACGTGATGCTATAATGTTTACTCTTAGGTGGTCGTAATGAAACCAGAATATATTAGTCTTAACCCATCTTTAATTGATAGTAGATCTTTTTCTGCGAGAGAATTTATGGATTGGGCAGCTCGGATAAAAGAAATGCAAGCATGGTGTTCCGAACAAGGGTTTAATTGGTATATAGATAAATTGCCTAACGGTGAGGGTGTCAAATTTCAGTTTGATTGGCCGGAGGATTTGACTTTATTTTTATTGAGGTGGGCATAATGAAAACTGACAGCTATATCTTAATCGGTGATTGGTATAAATTTGATATGACGAATCATATTGTATCATCAGAAAAACTAAGAAAAATGATTCAGTGGTGTACAGAACACTTTGGTGATGCTCCAAAATGGGGTGCTTATCCAGGTGCGCCTGACGCATGGACTAGATGGTGTTGTACAGGATCGTCGTTTAAGTTTAGAGACGAGGCAGATTATACGTTTTTCCTATTGAGGTGGGCATGACACCAAAAATTGATAGTGTGGCGTTTCTTAAAGCTCTAAACAAGTGGGAAGAAACCGCGCCAATTGAAATCTTACTTAATATTACGGCATTAAAAGAACATATGCTTAATGAAAATGGCATTAAATTTAGTCCAGCAGTATGGAAGTATTCTGATATGGAAATAGTTGACGAACAAAAATACCTTATGTTTTTATTGAGATACACATGAGAATATTACTATTCAAACCTAATGAAGAAATACCCAATTGGTGGTATAATTTTTTAGAAGCACATTTAGGCCCAATAGATAATGTTGAAGAAATAAATCTAGCCTTACTGCCGTTTAATTGTAGATTTTCAGTGAACACGACAAAGAAAGGGTTTGGGTGTAGATATATACATTTTAATACAAAGGACGAGTATCTTATGTTTGTATTGCGGTTTTCGTAATGCAATTGCTTGATGATATTAAAGACCGTTGGATAACATGGCGCACAGGTAAAAGCCGAACAGAGCGTGATTGGGAGGCTTGGTACAATACCAATGTGAACTGGAGGGCATATAACATTACTAATATGTTTGAGAACTTTAAACATGTTATTGAAGTAGATCCTAACAGATTTTTGTGGGATGCCGGATTAGATTGGGTACCACATCCTGATGCTAAACAATACTTCTGGCCACAACGTCCGCTAGGTGAAAACTGTGTCTGGCGGTTAGAAAGAGTCGTGCGTAGTCAATGGGATAATCGGTGGCATCTAACCGGAATAGGCGGAGAAGATCGTGTATTCGTAGCGACAAATTCGGATGAAGATGCTATAATGATTACTTTAAAGTGGGTATGATGCATACTGCAAAACTACCTGAAGATCGCGGGTGGAGGGATCGCCTTGAATGGTGCGAAGAACAATTTGGTACAGCCACGGCCATGTCGTATGGCAATGCTTGGTTAAAAGGTGCTCGTTGGTGGCGGTTGAACGATCTAATATGCTTTGGTGAAGAACAGGATTTAACATTTTATCTATTGAGGTGGGCGTGATGGAAGATTACCAAGCACGTTTACTAAACCAGATAGTGAAAGATAGTGAAGTCGTATTCAAGATACGACAAAGACAGCCATCCCCTAAACTTTATGTAGTCCGTAATACCATAAACAAAATGAAAATAATTAAATTAAATGGACGATACAGCATGTACAGCGAGGGGTATAAACACGCCCTTAGATGGAATGAAGGTTATTGTCGTGAGGTAGTGCTTTATGAACGAGCTATGCAGGAAATGTACGGTGGTTCTAGATTTACTACTGGCAATCCATGGCGAGCGGCATATGGATCTTCTAGAAGTACGGCAGGTGTCACCCCATACTACATTTATCTTAAGGATGAATCAATGTTAACCATGCTAATGCTTAGAGTTAAATCATGAAAATAATCAAACTAGATAAAAGATATAGCATGTACAAAGAAGGCTATACTCACGCTATGAGATGGACGTATTGGCATCCAAGAGAGGTAAATCCATATGAGGCTGCTATGCGTAAACTATATGGTGATGAGTGGTATGCCAAGGGCAATTCATGGCGAATGGGATTTGGACATTCTGTCAAAGGAAATAAACGTAAACCCTATTTCATTTATGTTAAGACGGAATCAATGTTAACTATGCTAATGTTAAGAGTTAATTAATGATGATCATTAAGCAATGGACTCTGGTACGACATGCTAATAACGAACTCTTCTCTAAACAAGCCTATCGGTGGTGTAAAGAGAATTTAAACATAAAAGATTGGGATCATAATTCTGATGGATTCTTGTTTAAACATGAACAAGATGCTATAATGTTTTCACTGAGGTGGCCATGACCCTTACTATACCCGTAGCCACTATGTATAATTGGCCTTATCCTACTTCTGGTGTGATTATTGTAACTAATACTATTCAGCGATCATTTCGTAACGCACATCACGCTTTGCTAAAAAAGCGTGGTAGACCACCAACTGGAAAGCATATGAGTGTAATGAAACAATGGTGGTGGGAAGAATATGCTATTACTATTATTGATGACTGGTTTGCGCTTGAGTTTGCGTCTGATCAAGCGTTGACTATGTTTTTATTGAGGTGGTCATGAAATTTATATCTGCCACTGATAGTGTTGGGCTAGATAATTCTTGGTGGATTAATTTCTCTAGAGCAGCGTGGGGTAAAGCTAATGGTGACTTTTTGGAAGTCAGGGCTAAAATGCTAAGAGAATATGGAGCTAGACTTATCGTGGGTGGTATTGAATTTGAACATGACGAGCAAGCTACCTTATTTCTATTGAGATGGTCATGATACTAGAATATTGCCCATATACAGACAACCTCTTTCCACATCGTGTTAAGTACTGGGGACCTGCTGGTAGTTTAATGTCGGCAGGCAGTGGCAACATAGATAAATGGTGTGAGGATACATTTGGAGAAAATTCTTTTGTCACTCGTGGAGTGACTTGGAACTTTAAAACTAAAGAAGATGCTATGATGTTTATATTGAGATGGTCATGATAATGATTGGAAGAATAGTTAATATAAGAGACAAGAGTCCAGAGAACTGGTCCGAGATTACATCATGGTGTATAAAACGATTTGGACCACGGGCACAACATATAAATGAGGTTGCGGGGTTTTCGCCACGGGGTGAACAGGGCAGAATATGGGTGGACTCTTACGATGGATTTCTTCGTTGGGGTGATGTTTATTTTCGTAATGAAGAAGATGCTATGATGTTTCTATTGAGGTGGTCATGATGAATAAAATTAATACAGCGCAGGGCGAATGGACTATAATGCAAGCAAGAAATAATGTTGACTTTCGTGAAGTTAGAGCATGGGCTAGTGATAAGTTCGGCTCACCTGACACAGTAGAAGGAGCATGGCCACCACGATGGATGTACTTAGCCGGCAATAATTTCGTATTTCTTTTTGAACAAGATGCCGTGATGTTTGCGTTGAGGTGGGCATGAGTTTAAAAGAAAGAGATCGTTGGCCATGTGTGATACGATTACCCCTTGTGTGCTTTGAGTTGGGATTGCCTGAATGGCGCAAGTACATCACCGATGATCCTGAGAAAATGGATCCCAGAGTACTATGGTGCCGCGAGAATTTAGAATCAAAACAGTGGAAATATGATGGGTGGAACCCTGTGATCTTTTCATTTAAGAATCGTGCCGATGCTGTTATGTTTACCTTGAGGTGGGCATGATTACCGTGGATAAAAAATCCAGATTAACACATGAAGTTTTGATACGTGATAAATCTAACGTTGAGGTTGAACGGTTGTGTACCTGGTGTCATGAACAGTTTGGAATAAGATTCAGTATTGTTGATCGTCCTGATGAACAACCAAATTTTGGTCGTGATGGAGTATGGCAATGTATATACGATGGATTTCTAAGGGATAGGACTCCTGCGTATAAATTCTCATTTGATCATGAACAAGATGCTATACTTTTTGCGTTGAGGTGGAGTTAATATGGCTCATAATACAGATAATTTGAAGAAACCTAACACAGAATATACCGCACGACGAGATACTAGTTATTATCGTGATACGATAATCTTTAGAGAGCATGTGTACAGCTGGCTTAATCAACGCAATATTCAATATACATGGCGAGGACATGGCACTAGCGTAACTGAGCATAGTTCAACTATGCATCTCACGGTCAGTATACCTAATGAGCATGACGCTATGTTTTTTATGTTGGCATGGGGATAGAATGAAAAATATTGATTTTATTAGTGTTGGTGGCATAGCAGAAACTTATGTTCCTGTATATTTAATAACCAAAGAAATGCTTGAGTGGCTGCAAACTCATGATGGATATGGCAGTTACTCTCGGGGCGGGCATGGTATATACTTTACCAGAGAAGAAGATGCTACAATGTTTACGTTGAGGTGGTCATGAATTATATAAGAGTTCATTTTCATTCAATAGAGAATTTTCAGAAAGAACAATGGGAATGGATTAAAGAATATTGTGATTATAAGTTACCTTATCCAACTGCTGCTTATAAGAATAACACACCGAAGTCAGTGTTCTTAACTGAGCCGGATGCTGTTCTATTTGCCTTGAGGTGGTCATAGCAATGAAACACTGGGAAAACAATTTAAGAGGATGGGAAAGCAGGGCTATTGAAAAATATCTTCTGAAGACCAGCGGCAATCCCGGAGAAGATATCAAAAGTGATTGTATGGATCAGATGCAGCAACATTGGCCTGGTAATTATGATCTTGTGTGGGCTAAAGATTCAAAAGATGGGAATTATCATTTAGACGTAAGATTCCATACGCCCGCCGATGAAACTATGTTCTTATTGAGGTGGTCATGACAAAAATTGAGTTAACTACTGAAATGTTCGCAAAATGCTGGATGGTAATTCAACCCGCCTATAATGAATTGGTTAGAAGTGGAAAAGGAACTCATATGGGTGATATAATAGAAGCGTATCGTGTAACATTTAATTGTGATATGTACCTGCCAGGACCCTTGCAAACCAGCACTACCGATCATGATAGACAGGGAAATTATGTATTGTTTTTTGAGAATGATGCGGATGCCACAATGTTTTTATTGAGATGTTCATAATGAAAAAGCTGGATGAATGGTATTCTGTGACTTTGCCACCTGTAAACGGTAGTGTTAAATGGCGTGATTGTTTTTCGTGGTGTGTTGAAACTTGGGGACAATCGGGTCGTGAGAATGGCTGGACAATTGGCGCAGGAAAAGTTTACTTTAATCATGAAAAAGATGCTACAATGTTTATATTGAGATGGAAATGACAGAACAAGAATACCAAGATCAACACGCATGGTGGCAGATAGAACACGACAAGGTTATGGCCGAGATGCGAATGGAGCAAGAAATGATAGAGAAATATCCCTATGGAGTAAAATCACCTATGGATGATACTAATAATACATGGTACATACGATGGAGCTGGTGTGGTGAACATTTTGAATGTGAAACTTATGGGTATTCAGCTAATTGTTTTTATTTTAAGCGAGAAGAAGATGCTGTATTCTTTGCCCTAAAGTGGAGTGGTCATGAATAACACTAAACCTAAGTATCAATTTCGTCGTGTTAAATGGTACGAGTACGAAATGTGGGAGCCATTTCCCGCAAGGCCAGTCAATCAAGATAGAGTACAGGCAATGCTTGGATGGTGTACCGAACAATTTGGACCCGCAAACTCAATTATTGATGCATGGGCACGATGGAGTCAGTCCTACTCTACTTTACGATTTAGAGACGAGAAGGATTATATATTTTTTATGTTGAAATGGGCATGATTAAACACAAATATGCTGAATTGATTCACGCATGGGCAGACGGTGCCACAATTCAAGTGTACTGGACTGGTAGTGGTCTAACACAGTTTGAGTGGATGGATGTAGAACGACCCGATTGGTACATAGATGATTGTACAACCATGGATGGTCAAGTAATTACATGGCGTCTTAGAATTAAACCAGAATAAAAGAGAAGATATGTATAAAATTTATTGGTCTTCAGAAGATGGAGCCGCAAGAAGTAAAGATTATTTAGAAATGACTGATGCTCTCACCGAGGCTAATCGTATGCGTACTATTGGTATGGCATATGTAGCTATGGTAGGGGAGAATCCCAATCAAGTGGGCAAGATGGGATGTGATAGTGTTGAAGATGGCAAACTACCAAACGGCGAAGATTACACATGGAAAAAACGTAGGAAATAATATGCATAACTTAATTAATCTGTACAATTTTATATCAGCAGGAGAAATTATTTTACCTGAGAATACCTTGCTGCCTAAATTTCAATTTAATGATGATTGGGTAAAACAAGGTCAACATGCTAAAAAAACAGGATTAGTATATCTATGGGTCAAGTATACTAACAATGAATTTGTTGATATTGCTTATGTGGGCAAGGCAGGTCGCACATTGAAAATGCGAGCAGGGCAGCATCAGGGTGGATGGAAAGGTAGTTTATCTAAAGCCAGCGAGAATAATAGAACAAGAATTATAGAATGGTTATCCAACAGCAACAATAGTGTTGTAGTTTATGCTAGACATAGCCCAATATTAAAGATTAATGATGAAACAATTTCCAGCTATAGTATTGATGAAGAATCTTTTATTAAAAAGTTTCGTAACTTGGATTGTAATTTGTGGAACTTTCAACCTGGTTGACAATATAAAGTAATTAATGTATAATTAAACATTATAAATTTTATGGTGCTATCATGACATACCCATACATATTAGCTTTGCCAAGTTCAATGAATAACTGTCCAACGTATTGGCAAAACTTTATTGCTTCTTTCAATGACACTATTGATGGGCAATGGGGACAGGTACAGACAAGACATATCAATAAAAAATTGATAGCATTTGATTCTGAATTTATTGATGATGAAGAAGATCTGAACAGAGGAGATGTACTTTTCAAAACAGAGTACGGACATTTGTTATTTGTGTTAAAATACTCATGATGAACTCACTAAGAATATACGGTGTTAACTACGCTGCTAGTCAAGAATATTCATGGACTAATATGTTATCATCTAGCTTAAACATGAAACTAGTTAACAAAGCACTTGACGGTAGCAGTACTGAGTATGCTATTAAACAACTACTATCTGATGTTAAGAATGGAGTAATAATTCCGGGTGATGTGATTGTATATGTTCCTATGCACATGGGAAGACTACACTTTAAACATCAGAATTTAGTCGCTCCTAAAACGGCAGCATTATACATTCATGGTTCAAAGAACATAGATAAATCACATAAGTGGTTCTGGGATAATCAGCATCATATTGAATGGTGGATGAATAACGTTGACCGTGAGTTACTAGATATAAATTTTGAAGCGTATATACAACTTGTTAGAACTCTAGCAGAGGGTATGAGTGATAATGTATTTGTAGTTCTTCCTGCATATGGGTCAAAAATTAGTATGCCCATCACAGCAGTTCCAAGAAACTTTTTGATGCCTAGTATAGAGTTGTTTAAAGTTAGTGAAGCGGAATTGATCAATCAATTGTTTGATGTTACATTAATGGAATTTGTTAAGTATGATGCTCGCACAAATCATCTGATCATTCCAAATCAAGTGATATTAAGTCGTGGACTACACGAATCTATTATAAATTTAGATGTCAGCAATATATCCTATGACTGTTTCCATGACGAGATAATTGAAAAGATTACCAATAAGCAGCAATACCTAACATATGTGGGCAAAGGCTACATACATCACAGACCATGGCAGTTAGAATGGTTACCTGATTAACACTGAGACTAATGGAAATTTTTTATAGAATTCGTAGTAAAACAACTGGACTGTATAAAATTGGTACACCTGGGTATGGCGGTTGGTCTAAGACGGGAAGAAAGTTTCCGGCCATGGGAAGTCTTAGACAGTTTATTACTTTGTCTATAAAAAAAGGCACAGTAATGTCAGATTGGATTATAGAAGAAAGTCAGTTAGTGCCAATTGGTGACAAGGAAGTATCAGATATTATTACACCTAAAAAATTACTGGAGTTATTATCAAAATGACAACAATGTGGATTGGTGATTTAAATCAGTATCGTGCGATACGTGAAATGTTTGACATCTATTGTACCGATATTAGTAGCGAAGATTGTACCAGCCCATTCGAAGACTATTGGAATCGCAGAATTGATTCACCTACTATGTGTTACATTATTGGGGTCACTAAAGTAAAGGTGACTTCAGATGATGGGTCATATTATGTACCACTTCAATTGAAATTTAATTCTGATGAAGAGCAAACATTTTGGTTGTTACAGAACTCATGATAGCAGCAGAAGTTGAGACCGCGGCATTTGCTCCTCATGATTCCAATCCTCACGGTATAGGATTGATTATTAATCAAGAACCCATGGAAGAATGGTGTATTGAGATGATAGGCAAACAAGCTATGTTTCGTGATCATGTATCAGATGAATATCCTTGGACTTATAGTTTTATCCTTGGTAAGATTGTGTGGCATTTTGCTAGGGAAGAATACGCTACGATGTTTAGGTTAAGATGGGTATGATAAAGATTGATAGATGGCCTCCTCCTATTGATTGGACTGAAGTTGTATTACTTTGGGAAGATATACTTGATCGTAAAATATATAGAGATTTTACTAGTTGGTTAGAAGAAACGCATGGTGGTCGTTATCATATTCATGGATATGAATCTACATTGGGATTTGCTGTTAGATTTGAAAAGCCAGAAGATGCTATATTGTTTAAATTGAAATGGGCGTAAATGAATAGTCATCAGCGCAGACTAGATCGTAGGAGATGGCGTCATGAAGTCGTGGTTGAATATACCAATCATTCCGGATATATGAAACAGTTTAATTGGTGCTGTGATATATTTGGTCCGTATGTGCGTGATGGATGGCGTGAACGTCTTGGATGGGAAGCTATAAAATGGCAGTTTAAAAATGAAAAGAATGCCATGCTGTTTAGATTAAAGTGGGGTCACCTTGAATATAACTGAAGCAGTGAATATAGTAACACAAACATATGCGTTTGAACCGTTTGATGAACACACACGAACCGACATGTCTCAATTATTCAAATCAATGCTGCCAGGCAGCTATGAAATAGACTGGGAAATGGATGAACATAATATGCCTCAGGTAAAATTAAAATTTGAAGATGAAGCAGAATCTATCTTATGGTTATTAAAACACTCATGATTACACTACCTATTGAACCTTATTGGGCTAACGCTACCACATGGTACATTCAACACACACCTGGCACTATAGAAGAATTTCACGCTTGGCTAAGTGGGCAAGGAGTAATTGGTTTACCTCGTGAAGTTTTTACACCATATTTGGAGTTTTCCAATGAGTATGATGCTATAATATTTAGAATCAAATGGGGACATGACTATTAACTATTATACAATATATCTAAAGGATGATATAACTGAGTATCAGTTTGTATATGAATTAGAACAGCATATGCCAGCGCAAGTATGGGCTGATATGATGATGACTTTATCTGTGTCAGATTTAAGAAAAGGATTAGATCCCTGGCGTGGAAGAAAGCAAGACCTAACGAACATGATTAATGAACTACATAGTTTAATAATTGATTTAAACTCATGGATTCCTGAAAAGATTACAGCAAAGTGGGATAGTGATAATCCCAAGACTAGTCTTAATCAGTTACATGTTCATTTTCCTGAGTTAGAAAGAATTTATAAAAATGATTTAATTAAAAAGGCACAACTTAGCAGATATAATGATCTTATACATGGCATAGAACAAGCACATCAAGCACAAGTACAAGGAAGAGATAGTCTTAGACTATTGTTATGTCCGAAGAGTAAGAGAACAATTATTCAAGAAGAAGACTACACTTTGTTTAGTCCAGAAATATGCTGGGGAGATTTGCTGTTACATTATCCACATGTTGGAAGACATCCGTTAGAGCTATGTTTGAATAATGATATGACATGCCCGCAAGAACAAATTATACCACAACATGAAATCTCAGCATTTCATACACTAAGATTTCATGATCAAAGTGTTAGCAACTTTAAAGATTTTTATTATAACAGTAAACTTATGTGGCCTTATACATTAGACAATCCTAAGTTAGCGTTGGGCTACATACGGCTTGGAAAATTAGCATCAGTTGATAATCAAGAGATAGATAAGAATAAAATTATGAATATAGTAAACACATGTAATTCCATAGTAGAATGGACTATTAATTAGTATGAATAAGATAACGTTTACAGATCTCAATCGTGCTAGTGATTGTGTTAACTGGGCTATGGAGAATATAGGACCAAAGACAAGCAGTCCTGGATCTGGTCTGCGTGGCGAAGGCTGGCATTTTTGGACTAATATGCCATATGATATGTCTAAAAAATCAATAACTTATTCTATGGAATTAAACGAGCATGTAGATGAAGAAACACAATTACTTTTTATGTTGAAATGGTCATGAAACTTACACACCCTATAACTTGGCAAGCTGGAGTAGATAAAGGCGGCGCAGAGACTTTTCCAAAGTTTAGATTTTCTATTCAAACTCCAAACGGTAAACTATCAACAGTGCCCATTGGATATGTTGAAGTGGATGTTGATGAAGAGGTTGCCAGATGGCTTGAGAAAACTCACAGCGGCTGGACACAAACAGAATCATTGATGTATACGATATTAAGATATCGTTATATTATACCAAATGATCTGTATGTAGTAATGGCATTGAAGTGGACATAATGACAAACTCTAATAAAGAATTTAATATAGTAAAACAACAAGTAACAGCGAAATCAAGAAAGCTATCAGCTAGCTGGACAGTTGATAATGCAACCGAGATTTTGACCGTCCTGGGTCAGGATATGCAATATGAGATTGACTGGCAAGTTCTATGTGATATAGATCCTGATAGAAAACATTGGATAGAACTAGATTTTTCTGATACAGCCAGTGAAGCAGGCAGAGATGTGATTGAAGCATGGTGTAAAGAAACATTTAACTATGGCTATTTTGTATTCAGTAACCGTATTATGTTTGGGCGTGAAGAAGATGCCGAGTTCTTTTTATTGAGATGGAGTTAAAATATGATTAGTAATATAGCATTTGATTTAGACGGTGTGTTGGTACCAGATTATAGCCACATAGCTGGATTGAATCACCAACAATTTTACGAGTATACATTATATGCCAAGCCTATGTTCAACCCAACTGGCGTGTTTGACATTGTTACAGCACGATCAGAGAAGTACAGAGAAATTACAGAGCGGTGGGTAAGTCAATTGACTACACAGCCAAATCGTTTGATCATGAAAGCAGATCAAGATGAAACACCTACCGCATATAAGTCACGCATTTGTTGGGAACAGGGTTACCGTGTGTTTGTTGAAAGTGATGCTGAGATTGTTGCGAACATGGACAAGGTAACTGGGCTAGAGGTTATACACTTTGGTGAGTATATCGCTAGGCGTTTTGCCAAGGTAGCACATCAAGGCGAATTATTAAACTTTATAAAATGAAGATAAGATTACTTGGCCAAAAAAATGACAGCGGGATTGGTTCGCATTACGGTGGATTTGCTGATGCTTTAATGCGTGTGTCTGGTGTTAATACACTATTAGAGTTAGTGAATCATACTGACCATGCTGCTATAAAGTCTGTGGCAAATAATAGTAGTGATGATGATATTAATATATCATTTGTCTGTGCCGACATGAATAGATTCTTTAAGGGTCGTAACATTAATTGGTGCGTATTTGAGTCTACCCGTATTCCACGTGGTATATTTCATACTATGCGACTACATGACATCTGGATACCATCTGAGTGGGGGCGTAAGGTTGCGATAGAGCAGGGTATTGATGCTAATCAAATTACTGTGGTTCATGAGGGTGTCAATCCTGATTTATATCATCCCTATTTGATACCACAAACAGATAAATTTAGATTCTTATTGATTGGCAAGTATGAGCAGCGTAAGAGCATAGATGAATCAATTGAAGCATTTTACATTACATATGGAAACCATCCTGATGTAGAGATGGTGATTAAATCAGACTACTTTAGGAATCATGTAGAAAAGAAACAGGCACTGGAATATAAGATTGCTTCTATGAATGTTAATAATATAAAACTAGTATGGGGATTACAAACAGAAACTGAACTTGCTAACTTATATAGATCAGCTAATGTATTCTTATTTCCTACTAAAGCAGAAGGCTGGGGATTACCATTGATTGAAGCAGCAGCAACTGGACTGCCACTTATAACTACGTTTCATTCAGGGCAAACAGAATTTCTACAGGACATACGTTCAAGCTGTGTGTTGTTAGACTATACATTAATGCCGATTGATTGTCCCGAGACTAAAGAGTTTTATCCTTCGGAAGATGGAAATCATGGCAAGTGGGCAGTAACAACAGTTGAAGAAATAGCAATAGGAATTAAAACAGCATATACTAACTATGCTAGCCTTCGTACTCAGGCTATTAAAAATAGCGCCATCATACGGAGTAAGTATTCATGGGCAAATAGTGCTATGTCAGCACTTAATGTGTTAAAACAACGGGGATTACTATGATACGAAAACATCCTGCTACTAAGATAAATGATTATGCAACTATCGCAATAATGTTAGTTTGTGAGTTTTTGCCTATAGCGTTTGTGGTTGTTTGGTTACTGTAAATTTAATAAAATAACCTACTATCAAATCCAATATTGAAAACAAAATCGGCTGCGTAAAAGCAGCCGATATCGTTAATACAATGTAATATTTTATATTAGATTGGGATTTCTTCCCACTGGAATGTTGATAACAGTGATGAAGCTGGGATAATAAAGTTACTCCAGATTGTGGCATAACCACCTGGAGGTAACAGAATACTGCCTTCATAATCAACCAAGCCACCGGGCTGTATAGCATAAGCAGTAGTAGCTGCTGAACCTGTTGATGCTATGAGTGAAACAAGTGTCACAGCAGTTGGCAAAGTGATAGATGCCGAAGCGTAGCTGGCAGCAGTTGGTGAACCACCGCCTAAGAATACGTTTTTAGCAGTAGCAGTTGATGCAGTTAAAGTACCAGAAATTGCAGTTGCACTGTTAAAGCCAGTTGCAATACCAACAACACCAGCCAAGTTAGCCAGCGCAAAAGCCAATGATACTTTGTTGATTACAACGTTGAAACCGTTACCAATTGGATTATACAGAACTTGTGCACCAGTAATAGTAGTAGTTGGTGAAGCTGTAGTAGCTGTGGCAATTAAAGTTGACACACCAGCTGTAAATAATGCACGACGATACGCTGTCTCATAATAACGACCATGTAATTCTGATACAATGGTATCGCCTAATTGTCCTGCACGAGCAGGAGATTGTAGACCTGCCGAAATACTTGTTGAAGTAGCGATCGGTCCGACTTGGTTTTGTATTAACATTTTTTAAAACTCCTTAATTAAGTTACACTGTTTAGTGTGTTATATGTATTTATGTCAAAGTTAAAATTACTGCTGATTAATAAACAATGAAGCATCATTTCGCATTTGTGTTGGTTCATCACCCAAATACGGTTGCAGGACAGGTGTTGCGTTTGCATAACCATTCATATTTGCAGCTATAATACGGGGTAATTCATACATTTGTTGATTCATAATCTTCATTTCTTGTAGTATCAAGTTCAATACTTCAATTTGTAACTGTCCGTCAACTGTTGTTGTATCCTGCGATGACAGGGCAACTTGGTTGTTAAATCCACTGTTTGTTACTGGTGCTATGTTACCACCAGCAGAAGTTGTTAAAGTTACACCTGCTAAGCTGCTTGGTACTGAGGTAGCCAATGAATATGGGTTTAAAATCAAACGACCGGTGGCGTCAGAGAATAATCTGCGACCTAAACCACCGGGATCAATGCCACCAGCAATTATAGGGTTACTAGTTGGAGCAACACCAACCGCAGTAGAACCACCCACGCCTAATGTACCAGCAAGACCGCCGGTTACCGCAGCAGTACCACCAACCTGAACAACGTTTATACCCAACTGAGCAGTGGTAGAGTTTACAATGAGGCCAGCAATTGCCGCTAAGTTTTGACCTGTTACTTGTGGTGGTATATTTCTTAAATAGTATGTAAGTTGTCCACCAGTTGTAGCAATAATTTTAGCAAATCTGCCTTGAACAGGTATAACATAGTTTGTACTTGCAATCAATGCTGTTGCAAATGCACCGGCAACAGTTGTTGATATACCAGCAGTAAATGTTATACCGTCATTTGAAAATGTAACACCACCAGTGGCAGCAAGAGTTGCGTTTGTGGTTAGATGTATTGTTTGATAACCTTGTGTATCAATAACTATTGTGTTCTGAGTTGCGGTTAAGTTAACTGTGACAGGCTGTGGAGCATCACTTAATATAAACGCACCCGACAAGTCTTGTTTGATACCCGAGTTCTGTGCCTGTAATTTGATGTTTAACGGTGTGTTGTTGGTTTCATCCATTGCCCAGGACAACTTATCAGCAGCCGAGGAAGCTAAGTTAGTATTACCAGTTACGTTGAAACTACAGGTATTGAGTATTTGTAGGCAGTTATAGCGAACATATAATGTATCAGCTTTAACTTGATATTGACCCACCGTATCAATTTGTGACAGTTGTGATAATTCGTTTACTTTGTTTACTAATAATGGGAACCAGTTGACGTTATCGTTTGATCCCTCAATTTGTATAATACCTGACCATAATGAAGTTGAACTAGTGTTGGCAATCTGTATGGTCAGGGCTGCAAAACCAGTGGTATTAATAGCAGAACCAGTACCGGTGGCACTTACAGTTATGTTGGATAATATTGTTTTATCAAGTTGTGGAACCTGTCCAATAAAGCTCATGTTATGTTACCTCAATTGAACTAACAATTACATCAACCGATGAAGTTGATGTCACCGTTATAATGTTATTAGCTGCTACTATCAATCTACTAGCATCAACTACGTTTAAGCTGGTACCTACTGGAATATTCACACCCACTACAATGTTTGCACGAGTGGCACCTGAGTACATTGAAACGTTAGCTGATGCAATGTTAGCATTGGAGTTATTACAAATAGTTAATCCAATAACAGTAGCCTGAATACCGGTTGTAGTGGGATTATACACCACTGTATTAGCCGTGATACCTGGGGTTAAAAAGTTTTTGTAAGCGATTGTCATATAATTTATTTATGCTATTAATGCATTAGTTAAGGAAATCAATGTTAGATCCGTTGCGGTGTTGGATGGTCCATATGGTACAAATATCGTATTAGTTGAGTAAATATTTCCCGTTACATATTCGCCATTTGTCGCCCAAACTACAACGTTACTAGTACCGGCAATCGTAACGTTAGCATTACCGTTTAATGCTGTAGTAATATTAGTGGTACCATTAACTAGTGAGATTGGCGAACCGGCAATAACTCCGGTTAATTGGCTACCATTACCAATAAAATAATTAGCAGATATATTACCGGTACTACTTACATTTCCAGTAATATTAACATTACCGGATCCATCTGGATCAATTATAAGATTGCCATTACTACCCACCGGGGTGGTAATTTGTCCGTTAATTGGGAGAACTAGGTTGCCAGCAATTATGTTACCAGTGGCACTGACATTTCCACCAGTTAACACATTGCCACCAGTTATGTTACCAGTAGCGGTAAGTAACCCTGCTGTTCTGATGTTGCCGCCAGTTATGTTGCCAGTAGCACTTACAATACCAGTTACACTAACGCCGCCGTTGGCAAATGTAGCAACAATGTTAGCTACATTACTACCATTAGCAATAATACGCACGACACCATTCAGTTCATTGCTACCAACAATTAAGTTACCACCGCCACCATTGCTATTACCCTGGGCATACACATATACGTCATTTGGCGATACAGAGGTACCTAAACTGTTAAACGGGCTAGTATTGGCATAAGAATTACTAGCAACACCAAAGTCACCAAAATACGCTATATCATTACCATTATTAGCTGTGATAACTATTTCAGTAGTTGCAGCAGTACCGTTATTAATATTTTGAAAATTAATTTGGCTGTAACTGTTAGCATTTCCTGCTACTTGTAATACAACGTTAGACCCTAGTGGAGTAAATCCAGGAACACCAGCAAATAATGCATTATTACCTGTCGTAATATCGCCATAGAATATACCAGCGCCATTGGCAGTAATATTACTTGTACTTTGGAAAGTACCAAGTACAGTTAGGTTATTACTAAAATATCCGTTATATCCATTAATGTTACCAGTGCCAGTTAGTATAATATTAGCAGCACTTGTAATATTACCAGTAGCTGATACTAAACCAGCAGAATTAACATTACCTACATTGGCATTACCTGTCACACTTAAACTGGCCAATGTACCTACACCAGTAGCTACTACACCTGTCAACAATGATCCATTACCATTATAAAAACTACCAAATATGTTACCAGTAGCTGAGATATCACCAGCAGTTAAGATATTACCACCAATAATATTTGCTGCTGATGTTATAGTTGATGTAGCTGATACTAAACCAGCAGTTAATAAATTAGCGGAAGTTATATTACCTACTATGCTTAACCCATTAACACTGGAAAACGTTGCTATTGTAGTGGGAGTTATCGCTCCTGGAGCAGTGGTAGAAATTTGTATATTGGTAGCACGACTGGTATCTGTGAAATCTTCTGCAGCCACAGCTTCCACAATTCCAGTAGATACATTGCCAAATTGGAATGTTCCGTTACTAAAACCACGACCTGTGAATTGTGATAAAATGTCACCTGTTTGTGTTCCGGCTGGACTTGCCGACGTACCACGAGCGGCTCGTCCAGTAAACGCTACATGGCTACTAGCACCAAATGCATCTTGTACAATTCGAGTATTAGAATTGTCTTGACCTGAAATATGTACATCTGTACCCAAAGTAGTGCTATAACCGGTTAATGGATAGACAATAGTTTGCGGATAACCTAGAACAGTTAAATTAGTATCTGGTGTAGATGTCCCAATACCAAGTCTGCTACCAGAATTTATTATGATATTTCCAGTGGCTGAGATGAATCCCAGGCTATTAATATTGTTGCCAGTAATATTACCAGTAGCACTAACGATGCCGGTAGTTAATACATTACCGCTGTATACATTACTACTTGTAATAAAATTATTACCAGTAATATTACCTACAGCACTTATTCCAATATTCATACCCCAAACGTTTGCAGTATCATTATATAGAATACTAGCAAATATGTTTGCGTTAGCACCAACTGTAATACCAGCATTATTTGCTGCCGAACTTAATGTTGCATTATTAGCCAGTTGAATTAGCAAACTGTTTGTAGTAATAGCATTAGCATTAACAAAGGTGGTATTACCCTGGACCAGTACGTTACCAGCAAATATTACATTGGCACTGGTCATTGTTATAGTATTTGTTCCACCGATAGTATTACCAGTTAAGACAACATTACCGCCCTGTACATTACCAGCCAATACATTGCCCACGATACTGACATAATTACCTGATATATTTGCACCGGTTAAGTTGCTAAATGCACCTGTTGATGGAATACTATTACCAATAGGTATATTATTAATAGCACCAGCAGTTTGTAATGCCCATGCAGTACCGGTCCATACCCAGGTTTTAAGTCCAAATGTATAGATTTGACCCAGGGTAGGTGAGGTTGGAAATGATAGTGTTGCCATAGTTTATTCTCTTTTATCCTATATACCAATTAGTGCCATTGCTCCAAACTGGAACTGTATTACTTCCACCGCCAGACACTTGATTACCAAAGTTACCTGATGCTATTAAATTACCATCAGTAATAAATGCGCGGGATCCAGCTACTGCGATCAAGTTAGTATATAGTGTCGGTATCGTATTTACTGTAGATGCTCTGACATTGCCGCCAATTACGTTTCCTGTAGCTGATACAATACCTGTTACTGATATGTTAGTACCACCTGTAATATTGGCTCCACCCATAGCCAATGCGGATGATCCCCAACCAGCATATGATGGGATTGATGAATGTCTATCCCACGAGCCATTAGCAGTACCATTTGATAACAATATAAACCATGTTATCCCTCCGGCTGGTATAGTGGCAAATAATGTTGCATCTTGATAATAGATATATGTGGGTTGTGAACTATTAACATTGAATAAGAATCCTGTACCAGGAATTAATGTGGTAGCATTGGGTAAGAAAAAGTTCTGAGCAGCAGTACCAGTAATAATTTGATTGTAATTTGATGTCGCCGTTAACGTTACGTTGGCTGAACTCGATACCGTTGATGTAACATTGGCAATAAAATTGCTGCTATTAACTATACCACGGCCTATTACATTGCCGCCAATTACATTACCAGTTACGCTTAATGCAGCTGAATTTAATGTGGCTGTTTGCGCAATTGTATTACTACCGGTTGGAGTAGACCAAAAGTTTATTTGACTACCAAGATTGGATGATGTTTGATTCTCAGTAGTCACCATATCAATACGAGTGGTAGTTAATGCAGGGAATCCAACATTACTATACGGTAAAGAACCGAACCGACTGACTATAGTATTGGCTAAAATTGCTGTTGGCGCATTAACATTACCATTATATGCACGGCCAATATATCCAGCATATGTATTAATTCCATCGTTATATACACGACTAGGTAGTGTTGGTTGTCCGGTAATATGTAACATTACACCAGAAGTTTCCGGAGGTAATGTATTACCGTCAATAGTACCAATAATATCTATTGCGCTATCTATTGAATTTAATATCGGAGTGTAGAAATTCACGGTATCCGATACAGTGTCCATCAATTTATTACCATTATATGAGGTAAGGTTAAATCCTCCACGCATATTAATATATGCAGAATTACCCGTCGTATCAATAGTTAAATTGGCATTGGCGCTGGTAGATAGAATACTATTACCTGATATTTGTAATGCATTACCAACAGTAACACCTTGAGCTGATAATGTAGTTCCATCAAATGTTAAATTATTGCTACCAACGATAGCATTTGATGCATTATATAGAACTTGGGTGTTCAGTGTATTAGTTGTTAAATTAGCGTAACCAACAGACGCATAGGTAGTTTGGGCT
>SESB01000103.1_pt1 | contig 59416 bp, 55 predicted proteins | sample 3171441 | NCBI WGS metagenome assembly SESB01 (sample SAMN06051867, study PRJNA518727) | freshwater metagenome | biome: subpolar coniferous forest; feature: holomictic lake; material: water; isolation source: holomictic Lake 227, 6 m depth | place: Canada: near Kenora, Ontario | collected...
TCACTATTGTCCCAAACTTTCATTGTGTTTTCTTTACGAAAATCATCCGCTTTCAATATCCCGGTAACCAGTAACATCTTCCCTTCAGACCCTACAAATTGAACTCCATGCTTTGTAAGTTTACTATATTGTTCTGGAAAAATCGTTACCCATAGGAACTCATTATTACTCTCAATTTTTAGTGAGCACCATTTCCCGGCTTTCTTTGTCTCCCTCTCAGTAGCTTCCACAACTATCCCCCCTGTACCATAATACACAGAAGTCTTAATCATGTTAGACTGAAAATCATGTTGAGGTAAATAGATGAAATCTTCATTGAAATACTTGTCACAAATACTGGCATAATCAAACATCACAATACTACTGAGCTTCTTCTGTTGCATCTGCCACCACCACTCATCATAGAGCTTATCCCCGGCAATTGTCACCAACTCTTTCCCCTTGGCAATTGTAACCTTATTTAAGGCATAAAAACTCTCCAGTAATCGCTTCCTTTGACAAGGTGATATTATCCCTTCAATTTGATCAAAAGCCCCTGAATAGATCAAGTTTTCGATATGGGCTTTATTGACCTTTCCTCCAACAAATCTATGCCTGTCTAAGAACTCTTCAAAACTGAAGTAAGGCCCCTTTTCTTTTCTGTCATTGAGTATCTGTTGAGAAGCAATCTCAGCACACTGTTTCACAGAAGAAATGGCCCAGTAAATAGCCCCGTCAACCGCTGTAATTTGGTCTGAAGACTTATTGATATCTACTGGGTAAACCGTAATAGCTCCTGTCTTATCAATCTCTGATAAATACTGGGCCACTACCCCCTCTTTAATATCATCCTGACTCATGTATTCAAAAGCTGTTACCCAATACTCAAGAGGGTAATGTACTTTGAACCACTGGCTAATATACCCTGTAATAGCGTATGCAGCTGCATGACTCTTATTGAACAGATAGGTACTGGCCTTGTCAATCTGGTCCCAAGTATGCTCAGCATATTCTTTATCTACTCCAAACGTCTCTACGTAATGAGGGATAAACCGACTCTTATACTTAGTCAACTCTTCATACTTTTTCTTAACCATAGCCTTTCTAACGTCATCTGCCTCCATCAAACTGAGCCCCCCTAATACCTGACACAGTTTCATAATCTGCTCTTGGTAGACAAACACCCCGTATGTAGTATTCAAAATAGGCTCTGTTCCTACTCTGTACTCTGTTTCCTTTTCACCGTTTTTACGTAATACGTACTCATTATGAAAGTTATTCTCAATAGCCCCGGGCCTATACAAAGAAATACCTGCTATAAGGTCATTAATATCCTCTGGGAGGAGCTCTGTACAATACTTCGACAGACCTATTGAACCAAAGTGAAATATGTCTCCATTGTACCCATTCCTGAAATATTCATACACTTTTGGGTCATCATAAGGGATATCATAAATGTTGATCACTTTCCCATAAGTGGCTTTGACCATGTTAATGATATTCCTGAATTTGTCAAGCTGTTTCACTCCCAAAATATCCTCCTTCAGGAACCCCACCTGCTCCATTTCTGGACCTTCCCACTCACTTACATACAACTCATCCTGTTTCATGATTGGGGACCACTCAAACATATCTTTACCTTCTGGGAAAATGATCATAGCACAAGCATGTACTGACTTAGCTTTAGGCTGTCCCATCACCAGATGTAAACTGTTTATTAATTCTGGGTTATTCTTTACAAACTCCCTTAGCCGGGGCTTCTTACAAACCATCTTAAAGAACTCCTCAATAGTCTTCGCATTCTCAATATAGGCTGTAACCATGTTAATCTCATCAAAGGACAAGTTGAACACTTTACCGATATCCTTCAGAGAAGCTTTGAGCTGGAGTGCTGTGTAAGTACCTACAGAGATAACCTGAGACAAACCGAACCGCTGTTCCATGTACTGTTTCACTTCTCCTCTTCTATCAGATTCAATATCTGTATCAATATCTGGGAGGGTCTTCAACATACGTCCTTCATTCAAGAAACGCTCAAAAAGTAAATCAAACTCTATAGGGTCTAAGTGAATTAACCCCAGCAGCATTGATATCACACTCCCCCCGGCTGAGCCACGTCCAATCCCAACTAAAATATCTTCCCGGTAACACCACCCAACAATATCATGAAGCATTAGAAAATAATCCAATACCTTCCCCTTCTGAATCACATCATATTCAATGTTAACCCTGTCAATATAGTCTCTTATATTGTCACGTCCAAGACCTTTCAATCCATCCTCAATAAGGGACCAAAACAAATCTTCATTGTCTACATACTTTTCAGCCTCTTCAGGAGTCATTTTATACGCTGGTAAGTGCCTAGCCCCAGTTTGCACTGAAAACTCCTTACAGAGCATAGAAACACCTAATTCATTACGCAAAAGACCTTCTGTAAATGATATGAATTTATTGTCATCCTTAAACAGAAGCCCCAATTCCCGGGTATAGTCATCCTTGTCTTTAAAATACTGGTTATTTGACTTGTATTCAAACACCCCAGACACCTTGTTCAGAGTCTCTTTGATATAACTGTCTTCTTGATCAAGGTAATAAGCATCCGTAATAGGAAGAGGCTTCATTGGACTGTTAGTAAACTTCTTCAGATTTTCCAAATACCAACGGTCCTGAACTTGATCTGTAAACACCACCGTATCTAACTGGTAAAATACATGGGTCCCTTTAACGTCAAAGGTATTTTCAAAATCCACCGATTTAGGGTCAAACACCAATATGAGCCCTTCCAATAGTTGAACAAGCCTATCTTCATATACAAACCGCTGGTTAATCACATTTACCTCTTTGTTTATCTGAAGTAAATTAGCCCATCCTGTCTCATTCATGACATAACACTTCACATCATAAATGTACTCTTCATTTTTAACCCTCACAGAGTATGTAGCCCCCAGAATAGGAGCAATCCCTGCATTGAAACAGGCTGTCTGAAATTTAATAATCCCGGCTAAGGTGTTCTTCTCACAGATACCCAGATATTTCACCCCTAGAAATCTTGCTTTCTCACACCACCTGTTATATTGCCCACTTCCGTTAAGGATTTCAAACCCCCCGTGAACACCCAAGAAGGTATCAGTCTGAAAAATATCCCCCTTGGCTAGGCCCCTGTACTTCAAAGGAGTTAAGGTCACATGGTCTGGGTCACTGGTGAAATACATTTTTCCACCAAACTCAAACATTAAGTAATCATTCCTAGCACTGCCTTTCTGAACAAGTTTGAACTCTTTATCAAAGAGGACCCCTTCTACAGGGTAAACCAATTCATACCGTTTCCCAGCTATCTCATATACATAATCTGACACCTGAGTAAACTGAATCTTATTGCTGGTGAAATACTCACTAATCTTGATCATCGTGTATATCTATCCCGTTAAGTAATCTAACCACTGGCTTAGTAATATCCTCTTGGTCAAGATAACCATTCCTGACAAAATACTGAGCAAACAACTCACTTTCATGATCATTTAACTCATATCTCTCACTATGAAAATCAGTAAGAATGAAATGCAGCTGACAATGAAAATTTGTGGCTACATCCATAATAATTTGAGCTTCATTCAGATACCTAACTGCACTGAATACAAGGTTATCCCCTCCTACAGCTATGTAATCAATTGCTTTTTTATAGCAGTAGTTAGCCCAGAAATCAGGGTCATGTTTTCTCAATATAGTGCCTACATTCTGTAGGAATTTTCTCCCGGTAACATCATACCTACACATACGATCTTCTTCATTGAACTGAAACTGGAACTTCTTCTTCTTGAACTTCTCATAGCTATCCCGGGATTCTGGAGCATACCCCAAGAAGCCAAAGGTAACCTCTCTCACTCCTTCACTAAAATCAAAGATTTTACACCCAAGCTCCTGAGCCTTTAAATTAGCTTGGTAATCCTTACCACTCCCTATAACGCCTACGAAAGCATATATTTGTCTCATATATGTTTATTTTTACAATTATTAAAATGATATCTTTTCGTATTTGAAGCACTTCTACTCTTTAACCCACATACATTACAAATGGTATAAGGTCTATTTTTCTGTGTTATAGACATTTCTCTTCTTGCTTCTAAAGAATGCTGTTTCCCATAAAAATGGTTCTTTTCTCCTAATTTAGTCTCTGACATTTTTTGTTTAGTCTCTTCAGAAGCTTTTCTCCCAATTCTTATAATAGAAAGATACGTCTTAGTTTCTTCAGTATGCTGGTGATTAAAAAATGGATTATCACTACCAAATTTAGATTCCCGGGGAGCTATACCTGCACCAGAAACTCTTATATTATATCCAATACTAGGATTAGTAGAATCACATACTTTTTGCCAAAATTTTTCTTTAATTGACATTTCATTATAATCACAAAACTCTAATATCTCACGCTTAAAATTAAAGCATTTATACTGTCTAATTATTGATTTAAAGAAAGGCCCTGACCCAAGATAACCGTCATTTATTTTATTAGTAGAGTGAGCTCCAATATAAATTAACTCTGTAGGAATGCAGATAGTTTTGTAAATGAAATGAAACTTTTTCATGTGAAGTGAATTTATACGCCAGACCGAAATAAATTCAAGAGGGTGATCGTCTGCTGTCTGGAGCATCTGAAAGGTTTGCAAGCCCTGTCCCCTCATTGAAGTGTCAAATATACACATTATTTATTAAATAACTTGTTTAAATATGGATTAAAAAATATCTCTTTCTGTTTGGAATGATATTGGAGAAACACCTTCCCCCAATCACAAAAGAACTCAGTAGGAAACAAGCTGGCCCAATAGTCTTTTGTGGCCCTTACTTTCATTTCATACTGACATAAATTATGAATCTCTTCATCAAACGCTTTAAGGTCTGGAGCTGGAGAAGGATATTGCCACACCCCAAACTCAGAATCATAAGCCTCAAAATCTTTCCCGGCTATAGTCTGGACCAATCCTGACTTATCATCATAATAATGCAAATTATTTGCTACATGGTGATAAGTCCCCACCGGGAGCCCAAGCAAATTTGCTACATATTCTTGCATGAAGGTAAAGTTAAACACATTTACCGCCTGTAGACCGTATAAGAGGTCATTAGACCGTATATAAAGGGTGCAATCAAGCTTACCCCCCACTACCATGAATTGAATGCTCCTAGAGCATGGTTGATCTTTTGTCACCTTCAATGCTCCCCCGGGTTCAAAACAGTCTTTAGCTGGGTCATGGATAGTGATAATTGCCTGTCTTGTGTTAATGTCTTTCTGAAGAGACTCAATAACAAATTTAAGCTGGTCTGTAGTGTTTTTAAAGTCCCCCTCAGAATGATTTCTCCCTAAGTGATACTTCACCTTATAGTCCCCTATTGTCCCCTCATACCGCCTAATTCTTGGTCCATACCCAGCTCTTTGATAGTTACCATCATCTGAATAATTCATCATAGAAGGGACATAAGAAGCATAAAGGTCCATGTGATTCACTCCAGAAGCCAAAGCTAGTGACTCAGCAAATGGAAGAACCTTGTGGTGTTTACGCTCTTTAATATTAATGTACCTATCTGTAATGTTTGTAATATGAATCATAACTGGTTCTGGGAACTCTACACAATCCAAATTTCTAGTTCTTCTTCTTACCCCATATTTTAATATCTCTCTACATAATAAAATTGAGGCTTGGTTTAAATTTTCAAAAGTATACTCCATGAGTTATTATAATGTTACGTTAAACTTTGGTGGAAAAACAAAATCAATTTTAGTTGGGTTTGGATTGAATAAGGCTTTCATCTTGGTCCCCTTAACCAATCCCGGTTGAAGCCCACTTATTCTAAGGTACTTATCCGTCTCACAAAAACAATTTGAGAAATCTGGGACTGTCAACGGTAAGTTAGGAATCTGAGTAGCCTGAAGAAAGAAGTCATACTTCTTACTGTAATCCTCTACAAGCTGATCATAATTCTGCTGAACCCACTGGACTATCTTCCCATAGTCAGGCTGTCCCCCCTCAATATCAAAACACCTTTCTATCCCCCGTCTAGTCCCGGGCCCAGCAGCACAAAATGTATTAGTATCAAAATTATGTAAAGTACTATAATTTAAGTCCTGAGCATACTGGTAACCCATAAAATCCCCAATTGCTGCAACCTTACACATCTGATTGAATGAGGCTTCAAAGCTCTCAGCTCTCAGCACGTCATAAATGTGACTATTCTCCAGAAGGTCATGTTCAAAAATACGTAAATAAGCATGAAATTTTGGTATACCAGCTGGCAACCCATATTCCTTCAGGAAGCTGTCTTTCGTCATAGCTCCACAAACAGTCATATAGGCATTGGAATAAACAACATGCTCTTTATTGTACTCAGTTAAAAACTCCACCATATCCTCTGTACTGATATCCAAAGTAATGTCTCCAAACTCCTTCTCAAGGGCCTCCCATGTAGCAGGTAAATTGAAGTGCTTATAGATTATGATTCTCCAGAATGTGTCCTCTCTGTTGTACAACCCTGCTAACGCTTTCTCACTGTAGATTACATTCTTGATTAAGTACTGAGAAGCTCTGTCTAAGATTCTGTAGGCATTGGTGAACTTGTTCTTCTCTAAAATAGGGTCATCAGTGTAAGGGAAGACTCCAACTCTACGTTTCCAGAAAATATTCATCCTAGCTTGAATGAAGTACAAATAGTAGAAGAAGAACGAATTTGGTTTGAATGATTTCATTTTATACGATTATATTTTGGTTGATTTTTTAAAGTAACTCATGTCTTCATGGTCATACCTTTTACAGAACAATATGAAGTCTAATATAAAGGCTTCTAACCCCAGAAAAGTGAATAATTTAACCCCTAAATCATACACCGGGGAGTCATACATATTGTAAAAACAATTTACTTGAGCTTCCTCACATAAAGACTTAACCTCCTGAGTCTCTACAAACATCTTTGTATATTCATCCTCAAAAGCCTTTCTCTTCCTCCACATGGCTTCCCCTTCCCCCACCGGGGGCTTCCCTTTACGGTGAATGATTCTATCAAGGTACTCTAAATGTTGGTCCTTAGTAAAGTTGTAATATTGAAAATACATCTTAATGAATCCAAGCTCTTTGTAGTAGAAATTAGGCCTGTGCCTATGACTGAAAGTGAGAGCTGAGCCCTCTATGATGAATGAATAATCTTCACTGTACTCCCTCAAAAAGTCAGATAACCCCTCAGCTACTCCTACCCCGGGTCTTTTGAAATGTCTATTCATTCCATCCACTCCACCCCACAAACCGTTCTTCATGAATTTTCCAAACACAAACAGATTAAGTTCCTTTACAATAACCCCTGCAAGCTTCAACTTATCCCCGTCAACATAATAGTTCTCCAGTGTAAACCCGCACCTATCCTCAAAGAACTTCAGGAGGAGGTGTACTCTGGTAGATTTCCCACTACCAGAGGCCCCTTTAACACATACAATGTAATTATCCATTTTAGAGCTTAGTTACTTTTTCATACTTCTTCAGGTAATTCTTGTCCCCTGCTTTGATCTTGAAGTAGATACTAAACTCCCTCTTCCCGGTGTTGATCGAAATAACCTCCCCTGTGAGAGTATTCCCATATTCAGGGTCCTCATGCTTAGTCACTGTGAAAGACACCTTATCCCCCTTTTTAATCCCACGCTCATTAACCGCTGTAATCCTCCTCTGGGCCTTGTCACTCCTTGGCTGTTTTACTGGAGCCCATTTTGAAGTAGGGAGAGCTTTTCTGTACGTTTCAAAATATGATATGACAACCCCTAAAGCCCTTGTTTTAGCTTCTAAGTCATCATAGTCTACATTCTGCATAACAGATAAACAGTAATCTCCCAGTGTCTCTTCTGATTGATTTGCAAGGTATACAATGTGAAGGGTATTGGTAATCTTAGCCACTTCAATCAAAGAAGCTACTTTGTTTATAGGAGTCAAAACCGCATCGGTAAAGGCTTTCATGTAGCTGAGCATATTACGGTCAACTGAAGTCAGCTTTACTGGCTTAGCAAGTACAGCAGTCTCTACCTTGAAATCTGTTACAATCTTCTTAGCTGCTGCTTTTGCAGCTCTCTTTTCTGCTGTATCCTTGTCTAAAGCCTTGCTTAATGCAAGAGCAACCTCATCCACTTTACATTTTATAACCGGGACAATAATAGGAGTAGTATCAGACCCCACCACAACAACTTTAGGAGTATTAGCCTTTTTAATGATGTTTAAGGCCTCTGGACCACCGATAACTTCTACAGTGACCGCTGGTGTCGTTTTAGGAGCAAAATCCACTACAGGGGCTGCAATGCCCTCTTTTAACACCTCACAGTCATTGGTGTGAATAAACTTCACTTTATCAAACCCCTCAAGGAGAGCATATACATACTGGTCCCCTTCAATAGTCTTCATCTTTGTGATAATCCCTTTGTGCCACTTGTTATTTACTCTGAATTGAGCTGGCATATTAACCCGTAATGGTTTTTCATGTCTGTCAGTGTACTCTTCCCCGGTGCTGGGAGACTCCTGAGCTGTTAAGATAGCATCTATAATGTCTGCCTTGGTCATGCTACCGTACCCTTTAACTTCTAACGGGGCAGCTACTTTTCTTAATTCCCTGTTACCCATTCTGGTTAAATCTTCTCTTGTTTTCATGTGTTACTTTTTACTAGGGGTTATGATGTTCGCCTGAACTTTACGTCACAAAGATATAACTTTTATACCTGTTTCGACAAGAAAGAAGCACTTTCTTTTAAAAAAGTGCTAATTTATTTTGTTCTAAATAAGAAGGATTCTATTGTAAGTCTTCAGGGAAGCCAAACTCAGCGTGTAAAGCAGATATTTTCTTCTGGGGGATACCCAAGTGAGCTAAAGCCCTTTCATGGGTATATTTCAAGTCATTACGCAACCCTAAATAGGTTCTGTAGAAAAATAGACGTGTTGCCTCATCATTGTCACTCTGAGAAATTCCTTCTTCATGAGCTCCTGTTTTTTTATCTGACATAGTTGTATAATTATGCATTGTTTACTGAGTGGATATACCCCTCAAAATCGTTTCTCTGTTCTGAATCACTGAAGTCTAAATGACCTTCCCAGCTATGTCCCAATAAAATTGCTTTACCTGCTTTACCTTCAGAAATAGAAGCAATATATTTTAAAGGAAATCTTGAGTTAGCTGGGTGAGTATTATACCATTGTACAACTGCTGCTTTTGCTTGGTCAGCATCTGCTTGAGTGACTGTATAATTCTGAAGTACTTTTGTGACTTTATCAGGACCTATTTCCCTGTTACCCCCTACAGTATTCTGCATATTTCTAGCCCATTTTTCAGCATTATCTTTCTCTACTCTGAATCCAGCTTTAGCCCAAGCATACCCTCCAACATTACAGTTAGCCCCGACTCTGATAGTCCGAATCCCAATATTACGATATTGCTCATAAGCTGAAGAAAATACTCTCTTCATGAAGTCATTATTCTGCCACCGGGGAGACAGTATAAACTTTGCATGATACACATGCATGGTCCCATCTGAGTTTTTGCTGAAATTGCGCTGCATATCAATCCCGTTATTATTATAGATGATTTGCATATTATCTCCACTAAAACTTATTGATATGTCCCTAACGTCAAAGTTATGCACCCCAGCATTAGTAACAATCTGTTTGAACTCAGTAACATATTTTACAAAGTCAAATTTTCCATAGGTATCTTCAACTACCCCAAGGTGAACTGCTGGGTTATTTGCAATCTCTTCAGGTGTTGGGGGCCTCATTCTAGGTCTTGTCTTGGTCACTGTAGCTTCAGTGTGTCCTTTCCCTTGAATTTGATTACCTTGCCTATCTAGTTGAATAGTTTCCGTGTAAGTTTCATACCCGTCTACTACAGGAGCATGCACTGGAGTAGGAACCCCAGAAATATACACTCCCATTCCCCTTATTGCATCCAATTGTTGTGACATTGACATTGGAGCTGGGGGTTCTCCTCCTAACACTTTAATAGTGACCGCACTTGCATTTGGCTTTATACACTCACTTTTACCATCCTCAAATTTTATTTTTAATTTCTTTGAATGTTGCCTTGCAGCTGTAGGACTTGATTGTGATATCCCCATCACAGTACCATGTCGTATAACCCCGTGTTTAGTCACTTCCACAATATCTCCAACACTAGCCTCTTCTACACTTGATATAACCCTGTCTCCCATTCTAGGAGTTACTACTGGGACTTCTTCTTTAGGAGGAGGAAGCACTGCTGCTGACCCATCCCATTGAGACGTTCCTAGCCGGGGAATATTGAATGTTTCCCCTGCATTATAAACGTGATTACTGTTGTTATGCGTTTCAAAACGCTCAGTTAACTGGACCTTGATAAAATCATTATCAAACCCAACAATTTTTGCTGTGTTCGTTTGATATTGGGTATGAGTATAACTCCCTTGAAATCTTACTGTCACAGGGTCCCCAATTGCAATATTATGTTCTACCTCAGCTTGACCAGTATAATATCTGGCTTGATCTGCTGTAGCTTCTTGATTCTTTTTATATACTGTTCTCCAGTATACAGTTCCATTCTGCATGTGAACTATAGTTCTCCCCTGTTGTAAATGGGACCTATCCAAAGCCTTTTCAATATCCTCATCGGAAGCCTTTTCAAGAGACATAGTTTCAATACATTTTACTATTTCCCCAATACGATACTCTTCTACCTCTTCAGAATCAGCTCCTAAAGATTTTTGGATATTTACTTGTTGTAAAAGGGTTTCAAACCTTACATCATTTTCAAGACTCATGACTTTATATTTTCAATAAAATTACAAACAAAATCTTGAATACCAAACTAAAAGTCAAGCAATTTATCGCTTATGATTCTGGTGATAAAATCATAACCAAACTGCTCAGGCTTCCTATTTATATTCACAATCACTGATTCTATATTCACCAGATTCTTAACAATCACTGTATGTACCAACTCACTATCTGATCTCACTTTAATCCTTGTCCCTTCTCTAAACCAATACGTCCTATCCCACTTCCCCATAATTCTTACTGAGTTTTCATCCCTATACTCAAAATTAGGGAGGCCATAAGCATTAAGAAACACATCTACGTATCTGTTCTTAACTGCTTCTCCATTGAAGATAGAAGGTAATTCATTCTTGTCCCCTATCTTATCTATTTTCTCTCTTTTACAGTCACAATACCGGGAATATTTGGCTGCATATTCAGGAGGGTAAATCTTTGATCTTACAAAATAAGAAATATACTCAAGCTGTAATATTGAGTAAAAATCCGATAAAGGCAAGTGCCTTGACTTCGTTACAAGCTCCATACTTTTACGACTAATAATTTAATTCAGTATAAAAGTATAAATAATCCATCAAATTAGAAAGTATTTGGCTTAAATATTCACGGTCCATATTCCCCGGGTCTATTTCTTCATCTTTAATGAGAGCCACACTGACTTGATATGAGGACATCAATTTTCCACCAGCTGCTCTCATATTTGTAATAGTACCTTTATCATACATCAAAATGACCTCTTGCACTGTTCCCGGGATAAGGTCTACTTGGTCCCGGCTCAAATCACTACCAAAAGTAAAACAGCATTTAACCTCCTCCTGAAAATTCAATCCCAGAAGCCTGTCTACATTAGCTTTATCAAATAAGCCCTCTACAAGGATTAAAGTAATAGTTTGAGGGGTTATCTCATCCAACCCCCCAAGCATCCGTGAGAAGTCATTATTTGAGTTCCTATAGCGTAATTCAAGTGGAGCCCCTTCACGCTTATGAGCTTTAAGGTTTGCATGGTGATACTCTTTAGTTTTTGTGGACCTAGCTAACCACCCTACTAACTCCCCTCTCTGATTAATCTTAAACACTATTTTGTTTTCAGTTCTGGGGTCAAGCTCTGCCACCCCCACTTCAAATTGATCATATTGCTCTTTAGTAAACCCACGCTCTTCAAGGTAGGGGTGACTGTCTACCCTTATAAATCCAATTGGTAATTGTACTGGGGTCTTCCCATTCACTACAGGCTGTTTTGCTTTATATAGGGAGGGAAGTTTTGAAGTGGGAGTATACTCATAATCAAAATCAAGTAAATCCCCTCTTCCTCTCCCTAAAAGGACCTTGAATAAAGGGTAAGACTGCTGGCAATAAAAACAACGGGCTACCCCTCCCTTATCAATGAATAACACCCCAAATTTGTCCCCCTTCCCACATTCAGGGCAATTCAGCTTTCCACTGAGCCACCCCTTACTTCCAAAAGGCCTTAAATGAAAGGCTTCAATTACTCTATTGCTGTTCATTATATATTGAACCAAACATTGTATTCGTCATATCTGCATCATAAAACCTCCCAGTAGCAAAACTGGTACAAATAGGATAAACTCTATTTGCTGCACTATAATGCCTTATCTTATCTGCATACACCCTCATAATCTTGTTCTTCTCCTCATCCAATGTCTGATTCCCGGTGAACACAAAGCTGTATGGATTTGCAATATTTTTGTCTCCCATTGAGTCTGACCTTGTAATAACTTTGTCTGGGTCATTCCATATCTGGAAATTAACGTCTGAAGTCTGAGTAGCAGTGGCCCCTCTCATATCAAACTCATTGCAGATATTCTTGAACTTTCTGGAACAGTTCTGGAGCTTCATTTTGATACTTTGATTGTCAACTCCATACTTGGCCCCGTCTCCCGGGTTTGCCAAATCAATACTATCCAGAATGAGCATATCTGGAGGTACACCGTTCTCTTTGATATATTCTACAACTGCATCCCTTACATCAACCATACTGGCTTCATCAAACTGCTCAAATGACTTGATACAAATATCCATTTCTGAAGTAACCATGTCACTCGCTATCTGAAGCAGGGTATTATATTCACTCTCCTCTATGTTACCTGTCTTAGCTTGATAATATGAAAGAGCTGACCAAACCTGAGTATACTTATCAAAAGCCTCCTCCTGACTCCCCTCCAGCTGTATATGAAGCACCCTATACCCAAGCCTACAGGCATACATACCTTGCCACTTTAACACAGTTGATTTCCCAACCCCTGAGCGCATTATCCATAGGATAGTATCTTTTCTGTCAGAACCCCCCTGAGTAAGGATATCACAGGGTAATATCCCGAAAGGTATTTTCTCATTATTGACATGAGTTTCCTGTCTGGTTTGTTTAACCAGCTGCATCTTATTGAAATCTTCAAATACTCTGGTGAAATTGTTATTCTCCTTGAAGATTGAGAACTCAACTATTTCAGAGCTCCCCCGGGACATTTCAAGTATTGCCCTATCATGGTCCCCCTTCTCATGAATGTCAACTACCTGTTCAAATAGAAGCTGAAATTTTACGTCCCTTATGTACTTCTCCAGCTGCCTCAATACTGGGTCTGGGTCTACTATGTCTGAATTTTTGATACGATTTAAGACACTTATCAGCTTATCATCCTCTTTATTGATCTCATATATGACCCCAAAAGTAGGAACTGCATTATGTATACCGTAATAATCGGTAATGTCTTTATAAATCTTCTTAAACTCTGGTGAAGGCAAATACTGATATTTCAAGTGGGGAGCCACTTTTTCCACAATTGTCTTCTTCAGAAACATCAATCTTAATAACTCCTCAAGGAAGGTAACGCTTAACTCTTTTGCCATTTTACGAAATAAATTATCTGTTTATATGAAGAACATTTCCAACTTTTTGTCAGATTCTCTCAAATCATTAATTGCCATGAAGCTTGACATTGGCCCGTCATCATGTTGATCTGAGCTCTCAAGGGTCCCTTTGTCCTCATTGAAGGTAATTGAGTTGAACTCTCCACAAAGCCAATTGGTTATGTTCCTTGTCTCTTCATCGTCATTATAGGGTAATTTGATATCCCCACGTTCAAACATAGCTGACAAAGAAGGGAGGCCCAAATATAAATCTTTTTTGTTACCTGAAGTAGTTGTGAACTCCTCAATATTTTTCAACCCTCTTCCCCGAGCCATATCACTAAGAATCCCCTGAAAACCATTGGCCTCACATCTTACCTTATTTGGCTTAAACCTACTGTCAATACTCACAATCTGATTTATCTGAGTGTCGTGACTGGCTCCCTGTTTCCGATAAACATTCATCAAATAAAACTTCTTATCGTACCCTCTTCCCCAAGTTGTATACACTGAATAGTCAGCTCCAATTGTCCCAGAAATAGCAAAGTCACACGCTGTTGTAACTCTCTCCATTTTGATAGGAAATGAGTCAATATTCTCCACATATTTTATGTTCTCCATCCCTATGAAAGCCTGTTTCAAATACTCCCAAGGGAATAAAGAAGAAGAATCAGAAATTGGAGACACCAGAGTCTCACGGGCAAATACAATTGTACCCAGTGACTTCTTCAGGTCCATCAAATAATCAAACGTGAATCGGTCATCAGCTAACAATTCCATGTTAGGTAATATCCCGGGATATGTGAACACCTTAAACATATGGTCCTTTGATAAATCCCCATATAAATCCTGTTGGTGAAATGGAGTACCTGACACAAGATTAAAACCACCCTGCTCTACAATTGACTTAATTTCAGCGTAAAACACCTCATGAAATTTGTCTCTTTGATCTTTAGAATAGAGGCAACTCTTGTCAAGAAAATCATCTGTGACAACTCCCCCTACGTGAAGTCCACGAATAAAGGACCCATAGGACCTCTTGTGGAGCTTTGCGCCATGTTCTGTAGTGATACTCTCCGCTGCTAAATTAGCCTTACCAGTGGGGTTAATTATAGCCCCTAAAATGTCATTTATCTTGATCTCTTCAACAATCTTCCCAATATGCAAATTACCCAGCCGGGATTCATTGGTGATTAGGCATGTTTCCTTTCTGAGTAAATTGTCCTTTGTATCTTGAACCAATGGGTGAGGCCTCCTGTATGCTGCCAACCTCCACAACGGAAATGCATAACAGAACTCAAAGGATTTTCCAGAACCACGCTGACATAAATAGGAGGACCAAGGATAGAGTTGAACAAGGTTCCCCCACTCCAAATTCCTCCAGTTCTGAGTAAAGTTAGTGAGGCATGTTGATTTGAAGTAATTGTAAGACATAATCTTCAACTGCTCATCCATACTCCCCTCAAGATACTGTAAGTAATCCAGCTTCTCTGACTCCAGATTATCTGCATTGAAGTTTATGACATTACTCATTTGTCTCATAACCTCATTTAGAAGCCTACCTACGTCCCCCTCATAGGCATTTATCAACTCGTCCAATGCCTTATCTGATAAATTACTGATAAGGGAATTGGTATATTTGAAAGTATTTGCAATCTGTGTTCTGGTCAGTACCTGTACAGATTTGCTTACATCGAATACTGTATTTTTCATAATTCAAAACTTGCTCTGAATGTGACACTGCTTGCTTCTGAATTAGCTGTAATTTGGCCCTCTCCTCTTAACCTCTTCATGAAGTATATCCAGAGGTGAGCTGTTGCTATAGTGTCTGTAAGAGCCCTGTGAGCATCCTTCAGAGTTACCCCGGCATTATCACAGCATGTACCAAGCTTGTAGTTATTAGACTGAGGCCAAGCTAAACGGGCCCATTTGATTGTATCTTCTGGGGCTCCCTGCATATATTTATTCATGTCTTCTTTACAAAACTCAAACAGGTTTTCAATAAAGAATGCATCAAACTTCAAAAAATTGTGCCCCAGAATAACCGGGAGTTTCCCCCCTTGTTTAGCTTTCTTCAGGAAATCTGTAACCCCCTTAAAAGCTGTTGCTAATTCTACCCCCTGCTCTGCACACATCTCCCGGGATATACCAGAAGCCTCCTCAGCCCCCTTATCATAAATTAATCCCTCTTTATAGGGTTTGATCAAAAATGAGGTCTGGTCAATAATTTCCAACTCTTTACTAACTAAAACCAATGCTATTTCAGTTAGAGCTACGTCAACTACAGCTTTTTTAGTCTGACTAATCAAACCACCTGTTTCTACATCTACGACAACAAAACTATTATACGGGCTATCCATGTTATTTACTTATTAAATTGTATAATTTTACTCCTTCAATTTCTTGATTTAATACTATCCCAAACCCTCCTAAATACTCAGGTAAGTGGCCCCTCCTAATATAGGACTGCACATCACTTGTGGTAAATGGTTTCCCTGTTTGTTTCTGTGACACTAAGTTCAAATGTTTAGTAAATGAAGTCAGTGTCATATTTGTTCTTAATACCATAATTTCAACCTAAAAAGGCCCCTCTATAAGTTCCCATATAAGAGTCAAGGGATTCTAAAACACCGTCCCTAGCTTCTTCTGTTTGAAATACTAGTACTTCATTAGAATAAAACGGGACATTTTTAACACCATCTGGAGTAGGATTCAACCGTATACAATATCGTAACCCTAACTCTGGAAGGTCCACTTCTATGCTATCATACCCAATTAGTAAATATAAGTCAATTCGTCTGCCATATACGCTTAAATACCGTATGATATCCGCTGGGTTATTACTGGGAGGCTCATCTGAAGACACTACTTTTTGAACTGTATTTGTGTTCAACTCCAGCAAAGCCATTGCTATGTCATCATCTTTATACAACTTCCAGTTCTTCAGGATATTAACTGCATCATTATTATTCACCTTCTTAAACAATTCAATGACCTCAATCATAATCTGAGCATCAATTTCTGATACTGGGTGAATAAGACATGACCTCTTCTCCTCTGGGTAATTATTTATTGCTTCTTTCAGGTGTGCTTTCATGATATTCTTTAAATAGTTGATCAATAATTAACTGGTTCCCCGGGTAAACCCTCATTGTAGTTCTCTCTTTATTCTCCCACTGTCTATGATGAGTCACACAGAGTCTATTAAAATTCTTTGGATTGTGTCTAAACTCAGGCCAAGCTTGTTTCCCAAGGATATGAGAATACTGACTTATACAAACAATCCCCCCATGCACATCAGCAAACACATCTGGAAGAGGAGCCCCACACTCTTCACAATAGTTTGGCTTTGCCACAAACACATCATAGTATGTTGACTTGTCTTTTCTTAGTATTTCTAACCTTGCTGATTTAGTCTTCTCTGTACTTACTATTTTTTGGCCCTTTTTAGCCCTTGTAAGAGGTTTTCTCATGGAATTGTCAGAATGGGCCATCTTCCCCCATACTTTCTCACAGTGGGCCTGTAACCGGGACTTCCCATGAAGCCTCACATAATTACATGAGCTACACAAGTTATGAGTCTTATTCACTATAAACTGACTTCCACACTTACAAGCCATCTTTTATCTTATTGTTACAAATGAAATATAAATCACATGCTTTACAAACTGCATTTCTCTTTTCAAATAAGTACAGTTCTGCACAATGTAGAAACTGCCTGTTATTGTCCTGAAATCTGACTCTCTCTGCATTTTTATACTCAGTAGAGGAGAGAGGCTCAAACTGCCTTTTAACCCCTATTTTAACCCTGTATTTGTTTGCATGAAAAATCTGGTCTTCAGTTCTGTTTTTGTATGCTGTTACACTCTTCTCATTATATATCATTAAAAAGTACTTCATCACCAGTGCTGGTCTATCATTCTTATGATAATAAAACTGGTAAAGGGTGTATTCTCTTAACCAATTCTCCCCGGCACTAACTGGAATTACCTTGATAAAATTATGTATCTTTTGTTCAAATAACTCCTTCTGCCTATTCAGTTTCTTTATATATGATTCAGCTCTTACTCCCTCAGTATCAAGCTCAATAAGTTGTTTACCCTCATATACCAATCCATAAAACTCATTGAAAATTGACTTAATCTTCTCAACCATGCAATATAAAAATTATACTTTTCAGGGAGTAAAGGTACATATAAATTTTATACCTCCACTACTTTTGATCAAATATTTTGAGTAACCTCTACAATGTCCCAGCTAATTCCAAGCTCAATAAGGTCTTCTTTAGCTAGTTCCACTTCATTGTACCTATATGGGTCAGAGACACTTTTCTCATATATTTTATTCTGGTCTTCCTTAATTAAAGGAAGATTAAGTTCTCTCTCAATCCATATCCCAAGCTGTCCCCCCAAGGGGAGGTCACCAACATTTACACGGTCCACTTCACAACCTGCTTCCACAAACTCAGCATAAACTGGTTTTGACATATCACTTGGTACATGCTCCATCATAAGACCACCTTCAGCATCTACCACCATGTCTACAGCAGCTACCCTCAGAGTGCTGTAGCAGTTCACTGGGTATGTAAACCACAATTCAATATTCTTAACCGCTGTAGGTTGATTATTAACCAGCACCAGCCCCATATACCTGTTTGAATTACCATTCTTCACAGTGTACATTGAAATCTCACTAAACATAGCCCCAAAAGCTCCACTAGGAAGAAGAGAAGCTGACTTATACCCTCCTAAACTCAATTGAGACTTCACTTGTTTGTCTTCTGGCTGTGAAGCCACTGTATAGTATAGTTTCATATTACAATTGGATTATGATTTGTTTGTGTGGTAAAACAGGAGTTCCAACTCCAACATTAATATAAATATCACCAGAAGGATTGACAGTAATGTAAGATGAATCTAAATAAGCTGAATTACCCATACGCTCATTCACCACAAAAGGGAATGAATAAGGTAATGTAAATTTAGCAACATTGTCTGAAGAATTTATAGCTTCAATATAGATTGATACTTGATTGCCTGTTCTTTTATATTTAGCAATGTTCGTGGTTGAGTCCAATAACACCCCTGTCCCATTTCTCATTTTATCAACTTCAACCCAAATATCAGAAACGTAATAAGCTATATCAGAGTTCATAATATGCCAACATTTATTTTCATCAGCCCAAAAATCAAGTACTGCCCCAGGAATTATAGCATAATTGCCAGTAGAATTGAAATTATTGATACAAACTTCGTCTTCTCCAGTTCCAAGAATAACAGTTAAAGCCCCTCCTTCAGGGTCAATATACATATAGAAATGATCGCCTTCTGAAGTTCCCTTTTCTTGAAAAGTAATAGACTTTAAATAAGCATTATTCACAGTAGTTGTCTTCACTTTCACACATCGTGTCCCATACCCAGTAGGGATAACTAACCGACTCTGCATTGCAGAGTCAGGGTCATTATTGCTATGAATATTAAGTGGACCCGCTACAAAACTATTCCAATCAAGTTTCTCAGTTGTCTTGACTCCAAAAATAGGGCTGTCTCCTTCAAATGTTTTTGCCCCTGTAACCGTCTGCACTCTGCTTTTATACATCAAATCATCAGAGTAGGCAAAGTTGAACAAATTATCTGATTGAAGAGGGACAATACTAAAAACTCCAGCCCCTGTAAAATCAAGTCTGCAAATTGTAAAACCACCTACTTTCAAGCTGTCAGTGTCTGTCGTAAAATATAATTGCCCAGTAGCAGTAACATAGCAGAATTTATCATCAATGCTTCCTTGTGCTGCAAGGTCATAAGACCCTACAATCATCATTTTCAAATTGTCCTCATGACTTACCACCCCAGAAATGATGATGTTATTGTCATCAATTACACTGATAACTTCATAAATCTCATAGTTAGTTGGTACTGCTCCACTTTCTTCATAGAAGCGAATTTTAGTAGGATTCTTTGTGGCTTGACCCCTGAGTTTAGTGAAATCACCTCCGGCTATTACTACTTGATTTGAAGTCCCAGAAATAGTACAAAGCCCTTCTTCCAGCGGATTCCAAATAGGCTTGAACCCTACATAAAGCTTGTCTCCACTACCGTAAGAAGCTATATTAGGAATCTCAATTTTGTCTTGCCCTAAATACTTAAACAAAACAATCATCTGTTTTCTCAAAGATTCATTGTTGATATCAAGGCCAGCTATATACTGAGTATTTACATCTTCCATATTCAAGACAGCCCTACCGGGACCAATTTTGAGAGTATTATACCCTCCTACTTGAATAGACCCTAGGCTGACAGAGAAGAAATTGTTTATAAACATATTTCCTTCAAGATTCAAAGCGTCAAGAATTCCTCCCTTTGCTCCTTCAACATAATTGTACCTGAAAATGTTACCTATCAATTCACGTAAAGACTCATCCCATTGGGTAAGCTCCTCATGTGACATGATCTGTTTTGCATAAAAATTTAGTGTCTGTTGCATTGTTATAAGAATTTAATATTTGCAGTACAATTGTAAGGTATCAATTTCTGATCAATAAAATTAACAATTTTTTCATTCAAAGCCCCTGAGTCATTCCTCAAGTAGCTGATTATTTTGTTCTTGTTTGCAGTCACCCCCTTACTGGTATTAAGAGTAAGTGGCCTCAACACTATGTCTTTCACCATGACTCCCTTTTCAGTATTGTCAGTGATTGTGAAAGTAATAAAAGGAACTACATATTTCACAACGCCTACTGTGTTTGTGTATAGGTTATTACCGATATTGATATTCAATTTATGAGCAACCTCAGTAAGATGGGAAGTTGACCATACTGCCCTTACCCATAACTCTTGATTTACACATTTATCAAACCCAATTTCATTTAAGAAGAAGTCTGAGAATAAACCTGTAGAATAAATCTTAGACGAATTGAAGACATTGTTCAAGTCTTTATCAAGGGCTATGACCCCAAATTTAAGGTCAATTTCTCCTTCTGATTTAATAACAAAACTAATCTCATACCCATCCAAATCATTTGCCCTTCCTTGAATAGTAGAATAATTTGCATACACGGGGATAGGGATGAAAGGAATAGCTCCTTGAGGCTTATAACTGATCAATTCCTTCCAATTTATGAGGGAAGCCAAAGAAGCATTAATACCACGCCAAACTTTAGTAGCTTCTGTGCAACCGGGGATTTGATAACGTATAAATTCATCTTCAATATAAGGTTTCAAATCTGATTCAAATGACAATGGGAATTGACTCAAATGTTTGATCACTCCCTTCTCATAGGCTTTGTTCAAATTCTGGCAACTGGCTTCTTCTGATAAAGGGGAACTGATATCCATTGTCCAACCCATTTCCGCTGTTGAAATCAACTCATTGAGGCATTCTCCATCACTGTAGTTTAGGAGTTGTCTTAACTCCCCATCAATCCCTTGATAATTGGTATTTGCAAATCTGTAATCCCTTCTCCATGAATCATCCCAAGCAGTAGTACTTTCAATATTTAACTCAGCTGAATTTTCCGGTGCTCTGTTCCCTTCTAAAGTAAATCCAGCCCCTTCATTACAAAGCCAAGTATATACTGCCACATTATTAAAAAATTCATCTTTCTCAATAACTGTGATATTGGCTAAAGCTGGCCCATCTTGTCCTGACAATAGAGTATAGAATCCAAAATCATTATCACTTGTAAACTCAATATCCCCTTCATATATCCCATCAATATATAAGAATAGTGTCATACTATTTCTCACAAGTTTGATAGTATGCATCTGGGTAACATCTACAGTGATATTAAAAATATTGTGTTCACCGTCACAAACGTAATCCAGCTTGTATGTGTACATGTTTTCTCCCTGAGCTTGGCTGTTGTATTCAAAAGTGAAATAATCAACCTCTGAGGGCAAATTATGGGTGTTATCGAACAGGACCCAATACCCTTCATAAACTCCAGTTTCCTCTTTTGCTAGAACTACATCAAACTGTAGTATGTGTTGAGTCCCAATATTAATAACACTTGGCAAAACAGCTGTCAACCCTTTCCCGTTTGATACAATCCCTAACCCTGACATTCTTTGAGTATAAGCTGCATCATAGTTCTCTGATTCATTATAGGTCAAAGTAGTATTAGTAGGTGTCACAGGAACTGAAATTGTGAGACGGTAATTATCTCCTACAACTGGAGTCCCAAGAAACATCCCTAACACATTACCGAATTGAACTTCCATCCAAGTAGAATAGATTGTTTGCCCAGTAGAAGAGAAGTAGCAGAAGTTCCAAGGATTATTTACATTTACTAACTTAAATATCAGTTGTCGTCCTACTCCAGTTGGGAGTATTGTAGATTTCCAGTTATAACCAGCCTTATCAGTAAAATTGATATGAGGAAATGTCATAAAGTCTTGCCAGCTTGCCCAACTTTGGGTAGAATGACAAATCCCGCCGGGATTAGGAAAGCTTCCCAGTGTAAACTCCCAAACACCACTTGCAACTGTTTCAATCCCAGCACTGTCTGTTGCCAAACTCAATATCTCAGGAACTCCTACTTCAAGGGACTGTCCTTTAAAAGTGTTTACAAGTCTTGTACCACGCTTTTCAATGATCTGCTCCCAATTCTCATAAATGTAAATTAGCAGCTCATGTGTGCTGGCATTTTTAAAGGCTATTTCCCGGCTTTGTAAGAACCTTCTTAAAATCATATCATAAGATTCCACATCACGGAAAATCTTTCTGAACTCATTCATCATACCTGCAACAAAGCAAATAGAATACCAATAGGTGAAGAAGTCAACGTCTCCTTCACTCATATCTTTGTAAACCCCGTTTACTTTATTGAAATCAATTACTTCAGGCATGTTATTGTAGTTTAAAAGTTACAATATAATCAGCTCCCCGTATTGGAACCCCACCAAAAGCAATAGGGGCCATAGAATTAATAGACAATCTTATTATATTTGAACTTGGATGAGTATGAGTATAATTAATAAATGTAATAAAATTTTCTGTATCATCAACATTTCTGAATGTTACCAAAAATTGTTGATTAGGTGGATATGATAATATCCATTCTCCCAAATTTAGAAAGTTTTTATCGTAAACATTAATCAAAGGGTGATACAAATAGTGAGCCCAAGAGTCATACGCTGCTATATCATTTGCAACAAACCCTACTATTAAAACAGAGGTTAAAGGGTCAACCATTGTATAAACATAGGTGAACTCATCTGGAGGAGCACTTGGGGAAGGCTCAGCTACTTCTCTTCCTCCTATGTAATAATTCAGCCTCCACCAGTTCTTTATGATATCATTCTGAGTGATTTTCACGTTTGCTATATTTGTTGGCATATTAGGTCCTTGTTAAGGTTACAGTATTATGGTCAGTCAAGTATCGTACATCTAAATCAGATGAAGTTGATGAAAGAATAGTTAAATGTATAGTTTGACTTGAAATACCAGCAAACACTGAGTTATCTCCTGTATCAGTTCCTAATGTAACACATGCAGTCAAATCAAATTCAGTAACCCTCCCACACCCTGCAAAGGCATTATCAAGAACTTCCAATACTCCCCTAGCTATGAATGTAGTCAAGTTTGAAGCTCCATTAAAACACCCCCCCCTAACAAATAATACACAATAAGCATCATCATGAATTTCAAGAATGTGCGTGTTTCCGTTGAAGAGATCATGTCTGAACGATATACTATCTCCCCCATATAAGCTAATTTCAGAGCCACTTACGCTAACTGAGCGAAAAGAATTGCCATTTGCAGGTAAATCAAAGAATGTATTCCACTTACTAACGTCACTTGCTCCACCAACTAAAGAATCTGCATTTGAGTATGAATCAAACATAAGTCTAAGAGGAATAGGGCCACTTGGGGAAACTGAAGGTGAATTTGAAGAGCTGGGACTCTGAGAAGCTGAAGGAGTAGGCGATGTAGAAGCTGAAGGAGTAGGCGATGTAGAAGCTGAAGGACTTTGAGAAGCTGAAGGAGAATATGAAGAACTTACAGAAGGGCTGTTTGAACTACTAGGTGACTGAGAAGGAGAATTGCTGGAACTAGGAGAATGTGAAGGACTATTTGAACTTGAAGGAGACAGACTAGGGCTATTAGAATGACTAGGACTTTGTGATGGGCTGTTTGAACTGCTTGGCTGATTCCAATCAATTTGATGATTCACACTACAATAATACAATGTGCCATTCGTAAGTATATAACCACTTCCACTTACATTAGTATCTATACAAGTACAATACATCATTAAATATTCAGTGGGGGCATAATACATGGCATTTTGTGTGCACTGAAATATAGCATATTTTGTAACACCCGGAGAATCCAAATATGATAACTTAAACACATTCCCAATAACACCATTATTGATAAATTCATTATAATGGTCTACACTGTCTGTATCATATCGACTGAATGAATACATACTTGATTCACCAATAGAAGCTCCACCATTAAATTCAATACCAGCCCCCACACCTCCACTTTGACCATTTAAAGCAGGATACCATCCTACAAAATATGATGGGTCACATGATGGACTTACTGAAGAACTTGGGCTCAACGAAGGTGAATTGCTGCTTGAGGGACTTAAACTGGGGCTATTTGATGGTGAGTTTGAGCTACTAACAGAACTACTCACACTTGGGCTCTGAGAACTTGAAGGACTTAAAGAAGCACTTGAAGAACTTGAATTTGAACTACTATTACTACTTGAAGGACTCATTGAAGCACTGGGGCTATATGAGGCTGACACCGAACTTGATTGTGAAGGACTCTGACTGCTACTTGGGCTATAAGAACTGGAAGCAGAGCTTGATTGAGAACTACTCATTGAACTAGAAGCAGAACTTGACCGTGAAGGGCTGTTTGAGGAGCTAGGAGAGTAGCTTGAACTTACACTGGAGCTTGGGCTATATGATGAAGATACACTGCTGGAAGGACTTAAACTGGGGCTATTTGATGATGATGGACTCAGTGAAGGGGATTGTGAACTTGATGGAGACTGACTCGGGCTATTGGAGCTACTTGGACTCAGTGAAGGACTTTGACTGCTTGAAGAGCTCTGGCTTGGTGAATTACTAGAACTATTACTTGAACTCATTGATGAACTTGGGGAAGGGCTTGCAGAAGAACTACTACTCATAGAAGAACTTACAGAACTGCTTGGGCTCTGGCTTGATGAAGCACTACTTGATTGGCTTGAACTGTTACTTGAACTTGGGCTGTAGCTTGCACTTGCAGAACTACTAACTGAAGAACTAACACTTGAAGAAGGTGAATATGATGGGCTATTTGAACTTGATTGACTTGAACTCATGGAACTACTTGGGCTCCTTGAAGGGCTGTTTGAACTTGATTGGCTTGAAGAAGTAGAAGAAGACGGTGAATAAGAACTACTTACAGAACTGCTTTGTGAACTTGATTGTGAACTTGATGTGCTTGGGCTCATAGATGAACTTGGGCTGAGTGAAGGAGAATTACTGGAAGAAACAGAAGGTGATTGTGAGCTACTTGGTGATTTTGAAGAACTGTTGCTACTTGAAGCACTTGGGCTCATTGAACTTGAAGGACTCAAACTTGGGCTACCAGAAGGTGAGTTACTGCTTGAAACAGAACTTGACGGGCTATATGATGGAGAATTACTGGAAGATGTTGAAGGTGACTGTGAAGTTGAAGGACTTAATGAAGGGCTTACTGAAGTTGAAGGACTCAGAGACGGGCTGTTTGAAGAACTGGCTACACTCCAATTCCATTGGTGGGTAGTAGGACAACCAGCACTGTCTCCACTTGCAGGAGTCCACGCACTGTGATTTTCAAGAACCCTAACAAGATACTGATAGAAGTGACTTAATGGGAAGTAAGCCCCAAGAGCCCTAATAATGAGAGTCACTGTTCTTGTTGTCCCTAAATCATAATAGGAGACAAAGAAAGTGTTTCCAATAACATCCTGAGCAGTTAAGAAAGCTGTAATGTCAGTATTGGTGTAATCATGATCATTGAATTTAATATTGCCCTCATCACCAATTAATGCATTTACCAAATCTGTAGAAAAACTTCCCGGTGTACCAATCGCTGTATAAGAGGTCCATCCCGGTAATGGAGTAGGGCATGATGGACTGGAGGAAGAACTGGCTGAAGAAGATTGGCTGCTTGAAGGGCTATAAGACGGGCTTACCGAACTTGAAGCAGAAGGTGATTGGCTACTTGATGGTGATTGAGAGGGTGAAGCAGAACTTGACATTGAAGGGCTTACACTGCTACTTGGTGATTGACTGCTTGAAGAACTACCAGACGGAGAAGAACTTATTGAAGAACTTGGAGAACTGGAAGCACTTGCTGAACTTGAAACAGAACTACTGGTACTTGGGCTGTTAGAACTACTTGGAGACAGTGAAGGACTTACTGATGAACTTGGGCTCTTAGATGGTGAATTACTAGAACTTGCTGAAGGGCTATTACTCCTACTATCAGAACTTGACATTGAAGAGCTCATACTTGAACTGTCACTTCTCCCTTCAGATGGGCTTACACTTGAAGATGGACTGTAAGAGGGAGACATTGAACTTGACTCAGAAGCAGAATTTGAACTCGACATTGATTTAGAAGCTGAAGAGGACTCAGAACTGCTGGGGCTTTCAGAAGCACTTGGAGAAGAACTTGCTGAGCTTGATTGAGAAGAACTTGGTGACCAAGAAGAACTCAAACTTGCTGAAGGGCTTGCAGAATTTGATTCACTTGAACTTGGTGAACCGCTATTACTTGAACTCTCGCTGGAACTTGGGGACAAGCTGGCTGAAGCACTTGAGCTTGGACTCTTTGAACTTGATTCACTTGAACTTGGAGACAATGAAGCACTTTCTGACGGTGAATCTGAAGAGCTTGGAGACAAAGAAGATGAGGGAGAAAGTGAAGGTGAATCAGAAGAGCTTTGATTTCTCATCCTCATTCCACTACCAGAAACACTTACCTCCCCATCTACTCCCTGAGACATATAAAGAATCTGGAAAACCGTGTCTTCATCTGTAGCAAGAATACCCTCCCCAACTACAACATCATCCAGATATACAGTAATCCTTAAATGATTACGAATGATCTTTATTCTGTAAAACTTGTCAACCTCAAAAGTCATGTCAGAAAAAGACAAATCCCCAACTGTGATAGCTGGAGTGCTCTTAACAACTATATAACCATCCATAAACACAGCATCCAAAAAGTCTGCTTGTTCAAATAAAATTTCAAACTCAATCTGGTGTACCCTGTCAATATTTTCCCAACGTCCCTCAACCAAAGGCAACCTCTCCCCACAATAGGAGTAACCATAAGTAAAACGATCATCCCTACGGGCTGTTGGGCCTTGTTCTGAATCGTCAAAAACATCTGTACGAACCCTAACTACTTTATCCCTTTCAACATAGTCAGGTAACTCCCCTCTTTGTCTGAGCTTTTCATATACGTTTTCAGCCCATGCTTCAATAGCCGGGTCATTGTAGTTGAAGAAATCAGAAAGAGTTGACTTATTATACCGCTTTATCATACTGGGTAGTAAATAGGAAGTACGCTACTGTTATTATTATACAAAATTGTTCCCTTCATATCTCTCATTACAAACTTAACCACCCGGGGGAGTTTAAATTTCTCAATCAAACTGTCAACTCCCGGGTTAAAATGCTCATCTGGCACATATTTCACACCCCTAACTGACTTAACAATTGTGAGTAAATCATCCCATTCTACCTTATCTTTTGTGAAAAATCTGAAATCAAAGTACTTTGTCATTTGGAGTTGAATCTGCCTCCTAATATCAATCTCAGAATACCCGGGGAAAATATCAACCCTGAAATCAACTCCCGTTGTGCCTCCAACTATATGCCACTGAATATTTATCAATTTTATTCCAATGACACCAGCCTGTAAATCAACATCAGATAAAGCAATGAATTTGTTTAACACATATTCAAAATATCCCAATTCATCCTGACTAAACCACTTACCATTACAAGTAATTATAGAAATTCTAACCTTACCATCTTCAGTATACCCTGACTTTCTAATATCCAGAATATCAGCATTCAAATTTCTTAGGTGATTCAAAAAGTGTAAATAAGTGCTTGTAGCTGCAAACTGTTGAAAAGTAGACAACCGTGTTTTAAAATCCTCATCATTTTCAGAATCTCTTCCCCCAGTGGCTGCATACTCATTTGTACAGTTAAAATGTCCTATAGGGGGTGCGCTGATACTATTTATAGTGAAAGGGTCCACGTTAGTATTAACTCCTATTGAAGAGCTTCTAATAGGCACGTATGCATATCCATTCTCTCCAACTATAGTCAATTCTACAATATTGAAAGATACTCCCTGAGTGGAAGTGAAAGTAGATTGTCCCGGGACATAAACTGTACCAACCTTAGCATACACTAGCTCATAAGTAGAAGAACCACATGAAGAATTTCTACTGACAGCCCCAATCAATTTCGCTGCATTATCAAGATAAACTCCAGAACTCAATTCAGGAAACATCTGTGATTCTAAAATAGCAGTATCTTTAATATCCTTCTGGAAAATCTTAGCAACACCAAAGGCATGAGCATTCATCACCGACAAATCAGAAATCTTAGAAATCTTGCTGGTGTGATTCAAAAAAGTCTCAGTGTAGAGCTCTTTCAAATCAGCTATTGGTAATACTTCAGTTATAAGTTTCTCTAACATTACAGTGTTTTATTTACTTCATTGTTCAACCGACTTACTATCTTGAACTCATAAAAGGCTACATCTTGCTCAATCCCATTGTTAACCAGTTCCACGCTCTTAAATGAGTCATCTGTATTAAAATTCCCCAGCACTTCCCTCACAAGAGAAGGGAATCTAAGTGAGTTTTTATTTGACCCAACAAAGTTCTTTGAAATACCTAAATCCATAAACTCAGGCACGCTCCCTCTCACTGTTGTCAAACAAATCTCAGCAGACTGTTCCATAGTATCAACTGTCCCTAAAGAGACAATATCCTCAGCAGTAATCTGAATCTTCTGCTGCCAATCTTTACCCAGTATATTATCACCAACCATAACATCCACTACAGAGGTGATATTAAAGGCTGTGTTGTCCGTTTGCATCACATCTAATACATTCCCCCCTTCTTTAGTATAATCAGCCTCCATCAAAGAATTACTGAGGGCTACTTCTACCCAGTCTTGATTAGGGTCCTGACTTCCCATTTCATAAGAAATACCCTCAACCGTTTGGCTCTGCTTCATGATATACTTGAACTTAGACTGACCATCATACCCATACACATAAGAGCTCCTCATCCATTTGGGTAAATTCACATAAGTTTCAAGTTTAGTCTTGATAAGGGACAAGTCATCAACCAAGTCCCAAAATTCTGTTGTAGACGATAAATTTGCCTTACATAAGGAAATCACCTCTTCAATCTTAATTGATTCACCATAGAGCCTTAAAAGCTCTTTGTATGCATTTTTATTCAGTGTTGACTCCCCCTTAAAATAGGAAATCAAAGAATGCAGGTAATTGTCAAGAAAGTAGGTATGATCTACAAAAAACTGGTGTAGATTATAATTAGTGGTCTGTCTAAATTTATCAAGTATATTCATTACAATCTTGTAATTACATTTTCATTCCCAAACCTCTTTGACATAACTGGCTTATCGCTGTACTTCTTTGAAATTTCATGAGTAGCTGACACTTTTGACACTACTCCCGGCTTACTCATCTTATTACTCATTGAGTTTTTAGTATCAACATAGTCCACAACGTCTTTCATGTCTGCAATAATACTCAAATTGATAGTATACTCCCACATCATATTTGAACTTTGCTCATCCTGTGACCAAATTATAGGGGTCTTTGTCGGTATAACTAAATACGATTCACCTAAAGCTGGGTTGTGGAAAAATAACCTGTACGTTTTCCCAGTCTGCCCATAAGCTTTTGACTTGTGAACAATGGATTGTAATATTTTTGAACAACCGTACCCAGTCTTCACCCCTAACTCAAACTCATTTACATTCTCTTTTACTCCCTGACCTTGTACGCTTTCCGCTGAATAATACCCTTCAGAAATTGATAAGGCTTTTACATAACCAGCACTCTCTTCAGGCAAAAATTTGAAAGACCTCCCAAAATTACCTTGTAAGGTCAAACTATCTGGAGTATACCCAGCCTTATTAAACACTGTAATACCAGAAAAAGACGTTTGCATTGTTGTGGCTTCAGTCTCTGTCTTGGTTATATGTTTTGGCATGATAGGGAACAGAAAATAGTCTACCAATCCAAGTTTATCATTAAGAAGTTCAAAGGCACACATATATAGCTCAAAGTCACGGGGGTACAAGGCATGAGCTGACTCCTTGCCCATGTTAACCACCTTGTCAATGTATTGAGTAACCCGTGTGTCTTGCATGTTATAAAATTAAATAAACTTTAACGAATTTTAAAATATCACTTCAATAAATATTGCTTTAACATACCACATAAATCTGCACTTAAATTAAATGTGAAATTATCCTGAAGTGTTTCGATCTGTTTTGCAGCTATTTCCCCGGCATAACCAGCAATTTGATTAGATACTAGACCTGTTACTCCTGAAGCTCCAACTTCTATTGCAAGTTGAACTCCCTTATAAACAGTATTCGCTGCAATATAAGACGATCTATATGCCTGAGTCAATGCAAGCACCCCCTGAGCTGTATTCATAATGTCATCAATCTGCTGAAGTCCAAGATCAATTTTAATAGATTCTGGGACCCTATTCCAAGCTTCAATGAAATCAGCAGCACTCATATTACAACTGAAGGAAACTCCAACTTTTGTCTTTACATCTTTAAAAGCCTGTACTTTAGCATTCATTTTATCCTATTTTAACCTTATGTGACACCCCAATCTCACTCACATCCGCTATCACTTCTGCTTCAGGGACTTTTGAATATAACACATTAAACTGGCCTCCAATCAAAATAGACTTGTCAGTATCAATGTCAACTCCTGAATCAGTAATACTTATATTACTGTTGTCATTATGAATATGAATATCACCAGTGTTAGCATTCAAGCTGATTGTATTCCCTCCCTCAATGTTTATATCCCCTCTGACTGATTTAATTGAAGTGCTACCATCAGCATATAAACTCATGTCCCCTTTCACATAAATATTGATTTTTGCTGTGCCACTATCATTTCTGACATTAATATTCAATGTCCCATTAGCCCCTATTCCTTCCGCATCAATATTGATATTCCCTTCCTCATCAACTGCAACCCCGGCAATATTATTCCCTTTTTGTTTCTTGAATGAAGATACTCCCGTCTTAACAAGTAAAGTAGACTCTGCTTTTGCCACAACCCCTATAATCACTGCTTTCCCAGTATAAGGATTAACAAAATACACAACCCCACTTCCTACAGAATCTTTATTCTCAGGAAATTCAATATCATGTAAAGCTGATTTAACACAGTAACAATTATGAAGTACCCCAGCACTATTAGCCAGAGCTATAGAAAATTTCTCTGTACGAATACATCTAGCCTTTACTTGTTCAGGGGGAGCATCCTCCTGAAGAGTAATATATCCCACCATCAACCCTTTCTGAAGAGTAGGGTCAAAGTCATTATAAACCCCATAACCGTCTATTGCCATTGTTTACGTTTTGAAAAGAAATTAAACATGTCTTTATTAAGTATCTGTAAATTCAGGCTATTATCATAAGAAGTGCTTATAGGAGAGGTCACATACTGGGTATTAGGTTTTACATAGTGACCTACTGCCTCTGCAACCGGGACAACAGAAGCTGTGTAAGGAGTTGGAGGTTTTGTTGTCTGACCTCCCTGCTGATTATCAAGAGCCACCCCTATAGTCTCTGTGTCAACAACACTGAAATAATTAGCTGGCTTACCATTTATTAAAACAGCCCCTAGACCGTCCAAAACATACTTCCTTAGCATACACCTCTCTACTGTCAAAATAGTCTCTCTGGTCACGTTAGAATCAATTGTAGTGGCTGTATTCTTTACTTCCGTTACATAAGCTATTTCATCAGTGGGCCCAAGGATTATCCACATACCCTTTTTAATCCTTCTATCCCCTCCAGAAATAAACACTTGGCCCTTTCTGGTGAAAGGTAAGACAGAACATGATTCTATCATGTACTTGTAATCATTTGCTATCGCTTGCCGATACAGGGACAAGTTAGTTTCACTTTGCTCCCCGTTTAAAGCACTTGCACTAATATAAGCATCTGAGATAACCTTCTTGTGCATACCATAAAGTTGAGCATACTCTTCAAAGTATACAATAGGCATAAATGTCCCAGCTATAAAACTGTTTTGCACAAACAATCCATCCATAGGCTGAATCTGATACCATGTGTAATAAGTCTCTTCCCATGATAGGTTAAGGCTTGACACTTTATCAGCATTAACAGTAATCACAGTATGATTATTAAAATAATCCTGAATCTGAGCTTTCGTGAACGGGGGTTGTCTTGCAATAAACACAAACTGGTCCCCCATCGTATCTCCCCAAAACTCTACCAGAGGCTCCATACAGACCCTATTTATTAAATCCACAATAGGACCATCTGGAACTGTCAACTCACCATTATTCAACCTTCTTTGATCAAGTTGACTGTCAACTTCAAACCTTATAATTTGCCATACTCCATTTTGTAGTTCTGCTTCAGTTGTAGTAGCCTCTGGGCTTGTCACTGGGACAACATACCGTGTAACCGGGACAAGTCTTTTACTCCTTCTGTCTTCTGTCTTCTTAGTATACCTATTATATGAATGTTGATACCCACTAAATAACTTTGACCCTTCTGGGAGTACTCCTGTGTGAGTCAATTGGGTAACAATAAATCCAATAGAATCCTGAATTGATCTAAACATAGCCACAAAAGCATTCTTATAGGAGCCATCGTCAAACAGTCTCTTAAATACACTGTCATTAGCTGAATAAGCTAAGAAAGTTTGAGCTGCATTACCAGCTATAGCTATTGGGAAAAATATTGCCGAATCCTCAATGATCATTTTATTCAAGTCCCTGCCTCCCATTGTATAAGAACTCTGATTGGCTTCAGAAGAATAAGACCCGTAACTACTATCCACCAGACCAATCATATCGTACACTTGATTTGGTAGGCTATCAAATGACACAAACATGTCTGCCCCACCTCTTGCATCACTGTTCTTTTCAATATCTAACTTTTCAAACCTAATAAACACAATATCATTCTGTTGAATATTTTTTTCAAAGAAAGATAAATTGAATTTGTTACCAGCAGTTTTCTGAATATAAGAGTAATATGTCTCAGAATACTTTCTTAGCTCTGTAAGACTCATAATCTCACTCAAAGTGACACTGAAAGTTCCACCTCCCCCGGCTACATTTGTCTCCAGTGATTTTATGAAAGGAGTCACATTCATAATTTGTCCTAAAGCTCTTATATACACCCAGCAACTGAAAGCAACATTCAAATAGTTAACAGTATATGCTTTGTTCTTGATTGACAACCTCTGAGTAGGGATATAAGTAGGGTCATTAATAATTGCTCTCAACTGGCTATCCATAAAAGTTGTGAGACTCTGCTGCTCCATAAACAGATTTTTACCTATCACAGCTGCAACTTCTATGTTGGTCTTATTCATGGGAATGCTCAACACTGTCCCTACATTTATTTCCCACTCCTTCCACTCTTTAAACTCAGGAAGAAAAATATCAAGTCTGTCCTTCAAGTCTGTTTTGTCTTTCCCTACTGCTGTCTTATATCCTTCTGCTAATGTATTATACAAATCAGACATCCTTATTTTCTGGTCCTCAGAATATAACTTCCAACACCTGTCAATGTTTCTAACATTATCAACTCCTCTGTACTCCATCAAATCTTGCATTGTGATTGAGTTCTTTGCAATAATGGAATTATCAACTTCCATAAGTTGTTTAATAGTTTTTATAGAGGAATCATGATGTTGATACTCATTGTAATTCCTTGTATATGGGATAGATTTCTCTGTAGGGTAGTCCTCTGTTATTTTATTTGCAACACCAGATTCATTATTTTTAATCCCTCTTACATCAGACACAAAAACAGTGGTTCCTACTGGGCCTACTGCTATATGTACAAAAGTATCATGAAATATCAACTCCACTACTCCATACCTTATAAACTGGTTGTGAAGATTTGAAGTTTTATCGTCCCACAAAGCTTTTATTTGGGCTACAAGTGGCGATTTCTGCCCCCAGTCTACATGCCCAATATCAAGAGCTTTCCCGTATAAGTGCTTTGAATTTGCAGCCCCGGGAGGGTCTAAATGAGCATTGTAATACTCAGTCCTGTACGCTGAATTTATCTTGAGTTTAGGGATACCAACTGCTGTACACAGTCTAATATAAACCTGAACAAGGTTTTCATCAAGGTCATATTCCCCTTCGTCACCTCCATACACATAAAAATCCCCAATAACATAAGGGGGGGAGTTCCATAAAGGTAGTGTCCCGTCTCTTTTTACTCTCATTATGGGGTAGGTCTAAAAGGGTTAGCTGCTGGAGTGGGAGTTTTTCCAGACTTTGCCGCTTGAAAATCACGAATCTCTTTAAGATACTGTGTCTGGGCTGCTGACTGTTGAGCTACTTTTTCCTGATTTGATATGTAACCAAAAGTAGTAGAAGAGCTCATTACTTTACTCAGCTTATCAAAGAAGGGAACATTTTCACGAGCTCTTTCTTTTAACTCTTTTTTCTGCATGCCAGACTCATCCCCCCAATCTTTAGTTATGTCTTCTCCAAAAGACTCTTTGAGGGCTCCCATTGCCATTTTCTCAGTATTAGCATAACCACCTTTACTGCGTCCCTTCATATTAAACAAATAATTCTCATCATTCCCAGAAAAAGACCTCATCTGTTTAAAATATTCTGGACCAAACCCGGGGTCAAGAGCTGGATTTTCTAAGATTTTACCCATTTCATACAATCCCATTCCCGGGTGTCTTTTCTGTAAAATGCCATATTTCACTGCCATATCTTGAGGACTAGAAGACTCCCCTATAGTCCCTTTATACATAGTGACCATAGTATACAAAGCCTCATTATTCTTTGATAATGTAACATCCATCCCGGCAATAGCCCCAACCATAGCAGTGTTTACTCCCGTGTCAATATGTTGCAGAGCTATCATTTGGTTCTTACTCAATTCGGCAATTATGTTTAAATTATCTGCAAAACCTGAATAATCCCCATCTTTAACCATGCCATTATCTTTCATCATGGCAATCATAGACTGAATATTACTAAGCCCTGTTTTCCCTTCAACTAGGGAGGTCTTCTCAATATTCTGGTAAGATTTTTCATCTAACCCTATCCCAACATTTAACAGCATCTGGTTCTCAGCAGACTCTCCAAGGCCAATTCCAGACCTCCTACTTCTCGCTAAATCTGATAATAAAGCTGCATAGTCCTTTGGGGAGTAACCATATTGAGCATATCCCCCTCTGGTTACATCCCCATTCCCAGTTTCTGCTACCTTAGACCCTGTAAGAGCACTGGCTTTTAACTGTTCCCTTGCAGTAGGTAAAGTCTCATCAATAACTTTCTTAAAAAGCATTCCAACTGCCAAAAGTATACCCCCAGTTAAAGCCGACCCACTAACCATTAATGCAGCTCCAGCATCACTTGCTATCCCTGCCATTCCACTAATAGGATTATTTAGAGACTTACCCATAACCCTGAGCCCAGTTCTCATATACCCAGCATTAGGCCCAGCCCCCCGGCTCCCTGTAGGGTCTGATATAGGACTTGTAGCCCCACTATCAAACTTCTCTCTTACTCTTTGCGCAAATTCACTGTCTTCCCTGACTCCCTCTTCATTGATTCTTTTGCCAGTCCTTAATTCGTCACGGATATCTTTCAGTATTTCAATCTGAACTTTATTCAGTTCATTTTGCTCCTCCTCTGCTCTAAACTCATCCCTAAGTTTCTGCTTGTCAACATCAGTTTTTACCTCTTTTAAATTAGCCTTTAGTGTCGTATTTCTAGCAGTAGAAGAACTTGCAAACTCCCTTGTTGCTCTTTCATAATTTGAAATCTGCTCTTTTAAAATATCATTTATTTGTCTTTCCCTGGTCGCACGATCAAGTAAAGAATCTTTCATTTGATCCTCAAAAGACTTAATTTCATCTTTAGCATCACCTAGGTCAGCTTCAGCCCTTATAGTAAATTTTTTGTCAAGATCAGCCATTATACAGGGTCATTGTATTGTGATAAGTCAATTGATTCAAACTCCTTTATATACTTGATTTTACGCTCTTCTTCAGATAATTCCATGTCTTCCGCTTCAACCAGATTAGGCTTCATATAGTCTCCACAATTAGGGGTGTATGGGACTTCTTCTCTCAACTCTTTAAACAACTTATCCTCCTCATATTCAATCTTAATATCTATAAAAGAAATAGACCTATGTTGAAGACTGTTAAAAGCTACCTTGTGCTTAGTTCTCCACCAATGGTCTATTGGAAATTGAATCGACCATTGATATACAAAATTTTTTACATAGTCTTCATCAATTATATTTACTATCAAAGGGGCTCTCTTCCGTCTACGAAATATTGTAAACATGATTATCTCATTTTACAATTATCAAAATGATATCTGGTCATATTTGGTCCCGACCCTTCTTTCCCACAGACATTACATATTCTATTTTCATAAATACGGCCAAAAGCATTATTCCCTATTGATATTTTCTGTTTAGTCTCTACAGAATGTTTTCTCCCCTTCTGGGATTTAGACATTTTTAACAAAGTGGCTTCAGAATGTTTTTTACCTGTTAGTTTCTCTGTTATAATATCTCTAATTTCTTGACTTCTTACCTTTCCTTTATTTGCTCTTGATATTTTAAGTCTTGTATTATCTGGCATTGGGGGTCTAGGTGGGCATTTCTTTCCTCTATGCTTATTTCCTATTTTATCTTTTGTTTCTTGAGAATGCTTATATCCTGAAGTTGTTCTGCCTCCATTACAAATATTATATCCAACTCCCCTATCTGTAGAATTTAAAAAAGACACCCAATACACCTCCCGATCATTGACTGTCTCTTTATCACAAAATTCTATAATATCCCTCCTAAAACTAGCCTTACCATACTTCTTAATAGCATGAAACAACAGTTTACCAGAACCTAAATACCCATCATCTATATTATGTGTTTTATGTTGACCGACATAAATTTTTCCATTAACTAAATTAGTTATTTTATAAATAAAAAATACTGATTCCCCAATAAAACGACACATTATTTACCATCTTTATCTTTTTTTCTGAGCATGTCTTCAACGCTTTTAACCCAAGGCTGAATTGTAGCCAAGTAAACGTCACGAATTTCAATAAAATCATCTATTCCCAGCTCTCCAAAAGAAGTAGGTTTTAAATCCTTCAGGAAGCTGGGGCAAAATACGGTGAAAAAGGCTTCAATATCAATTGCCTCCAAGACATTATCAGAGGCTACCATACCATGCCGGAATAGTTGACCATAAGACCCCATTGATAAGGCATTACGCATTTTCCAAAGGTCTATCACAGACCCTACGGTAATTTTCTCAGTAACATAAGTTTTCCCTTTGATCGAAAAAGTGAGTTGTTCCATAATAAATTTTGATTACGATTAAATTGCAAGAATTACAGGAGTAGTGTATTCTCCTGACTGATTGAAAGAACAGATTTGCTGCTCCTGAATGTCCCAGCTGGTGTTGTCAAGGTAAATATCCTTTAACACACAAAGGACCTCATTAATGGTACTTTGAACCACTCCATTGACAACCAGCAGAGCATCTTTCTTATACACTACAATGTCAACCGGGGAGTTCAATAAAACCTGAGTGTCCTTATACTGGTCAACAGACTGCATTTGCCTGTTATCAAGTCCCGGTACACCAGTGTTCTTCAAGTCAATAAGATAGAAGTCACAAGCCCATGTACAGGTAATAGACAACAAAGGCCTCTCCCGTTTTGTAACTTCCCCAAGCCCCATAACAGAACCACGTTGCTTGTTCTCAGTGACACGTAATGTCTTCATATATCCGATAGCTACACCATTAACTTTGATAATGGCTCTTGCAGCTGTCATTGTTGCATTTTGTGCTGGCATGTCTTTTATATTAAAATATTGTTTTCAGAATTATAAGTAAAGTCTTCCAGTGAAGAAAATAGCCTTTACCTCAGTATTTGGAGAGGCTTCATAGTCCACGTAAATAGCATCCTCATTGTAGTATGCAGTGACATTACGGTAATCCACAATCAAGGTTTTCAACCTTCTTTGCAGGTAACCCTTAGTCCACTCAATTGCATCCTCTTTGGTAAGAGAAGACCGTGTGACACCGTTAGGGTCTGACAACAGATCAATTTTAGCATTGATAACCAGCTCCCGGTCAAGTTGAGACTCAATCCTCATAACCTGAATCAAGTGACTTGAACCATCATTGTTCAACACATAATCATTATTCTGAAGAGTATTTACATCATGCAGGTTAATGAATTTTCCAAAGTCAGCATCATAAATCGTACAAACAACACCAGCACTATCAGCACGTAATTGTTCTTTGTCATTCAACATATCCGTGACACCATCAATATCAAAAGCTTTGAAGGTTAACGGGACCCAAGGAGCCATACCTAACAAACGTCCTAAGAAATAGGCTGTGTGAAACATCGGCCCCCAAGTTCTCATTCCTGAAGCAGCTATCCTACTTTTCTTTTTGATACCACCGTGTACAAGGTTGATCTTTTCTGAATCAAAAGTAGTGGCCCACTGAATAGAAGAGTCTAGGTTAGTTTCATGTCCTGAAATAGCCATGAAATTTCTGTATTTAGCCTCATTTGCAATATGATCTTGAACCTTTAAAATATCAGTGTCAAGAGTAGGATTAGATGTGGCACAAGTCATGTACACATAATTGTAATTAAGGTCCTTTACAGCCACTAAGGCATCATCTAGTGAGTCATATATACATGAGCCCCCAACAGCAGCTCTGTAGCCTGTGAAGGGAAGAATATCAGTAGCTGACACATTACCTGCCCCGGTAACTACTGAGCTGTCATCAATCTCAAATAATTTACCAAAAGAACTATCCTGTAAAGCCCAGTCAATCAAAGTTTGTACATTATCAAACTCTACTGATTGTGCTACTGCATCTGGCTTAGCATTTATTTGTAATACCTCATCATAAGGAAGATTGTCAACAGGGTAAAGTCCTTTAAAAGTACCAAACCAAATCTTCATAATCCATTTTGATAAATCAATAACTCCCGTCTCAATTGTATAAGCATAACCACTATACAGATGTGCCCCGTCCAGACCATTGATAAAATTTGAAGCAGTATATAGAACAGTGGGGTTAGGGGTTGCTACATAAGTAGGTAAAGTTCCGTTAATTGTAGCCCCTTGAGAAGCCACTGGTTTGAATGTAATACTGGTCAGTGTACTTGAAACTGCATGATAAGTATTGTAATTGTTCATGCTGATAATCAGCCCTGCAATTACATTAGTGATTGTGTTCCCGGCTAATACTGTGTAAGTAGCAATAATTGAACCACCAACTTTAATATCAATCTTGTCACCAACCCCACCTAAAAGAGTGATAGTGGCAGTAGCAGTAGCTTTTTCAAGATCAATCCCACCAGTAAAAGCTTCAGCAGCACCAGCTACTACTTCATTAGGTACAATAGTTATGATAGGGGAATTTCCATTGGCGTTAGCTCCATGATTTGCCGGATACCACATTGTAAAGGTATTCCCCAAATCTTCTTTTTGAGTGCAAACAGCTTTTGCTGCAACGCTGGCATACAATCCATCAACAACTTCAAGTGCTGTATCGCCGTATTGTACTGTATATTCAGCAGCAATTTGTCCTTCCACTTCAATAGAAACATAGTCTCCAACTGCACCAGCTAACGAAGGAGCAATAGTGACATAGGCTGCTGTCTCAGTAACTCCACCAGAAAAAGCGATAGCAGACATAGTGATATTTTCTGTCCCATTCCAATCTGGATAACTTGAATTCAATGTATCTCCATAGCCAGCAGGAGCTCTAAATTCTATAGTGGTAGCATCGTGTGAGATAACGTCACAGAGACTCACGTCTGTCATACTATCAGCCAAAGCACTGACGATAATAGCGATCGTATCGTTATCGTCAGTAGCATATGCTGCAACCATTACCCCATTCACATAAATCGAGCATTCAGCAGGGACTCCTGAATCAGCAGCAGCAGTAACAGTAACTGAAGCAGTAGCTTTAATCTCAGTCACCCCACTACTAAAATCAGCTGGGGGGATAGCAAGCGTATCCCCTTCGATTATCTCTATAACTGGGGTAAAATTGTTCAAAGTAGAACCGGAACCAACGGGGGCTTGTAAAATGAATGTGGTTGCCGTCTTGCCGTATGCAGAACAGATACCGATAGTAGTGTTCACGCTGTAATATAATTCGTCAAGAACATCCTGAATAGTGTATGTATTAGAAACAGTGACAGTCCCCATCAATGTACCATCAACAGTAAGAGTAATAACATCACCAGCACTTCCAGCAGCGGAAATTTCAACCAAGGCCTCAGCAAGTACTTCATCTACACCTCCAGCAAAAGGGGTCAAAGTAGCTGCAATAGTTGAACCTGAATTGATAGTGAGAATTACTTGTTTACCATTAATAGAACCACCTAAACCAGCAGGGGCATACAATATTATTGTAGCACTTCCAGAATATGAAATTACTTCTGCAACTCCAGCAGCAATAATAGCAAGGGCTAACCCTTCAGCTACTTTAATTGCAGTGTTGTCAGTTGATTTCACTGTGTAACTCCCAAGAACTAAGTCCCCAGCTGAAGCAGTTATAACGTCTCCAGTAGTACCTTTATTTGTGATAGTGACAGTGGCTGTAGCCCTTACCTCATCACAAGTACCATTAGCTTGGTAACTTTCGTCCCGGGTTTTGAATTTGAATTTACCTCCTTGAGAACCATCACCAACAGCTTCAAAAGTCATATTGGCACAAGTGGTAGTAGCTGGTTTGATAACCATTACTTCACTTACTCCCTGACCTTTACCATCTGGGTTGAAAAGTCCTTCAGCAGCTTTCCACCACCAGTTATTTCCCACAAAGCTTCTAAACTCTGTGATATCTTTCATGTGATACACTGTGTCTTTCCCTGTAGCAAGTTGCCCATTGACTCCAGCTCCTCCAAGCATCCCAACGTGAGGGCTCCCGAGTCCGTACACATCATTGTCAATAATAAGCAATTTACCATAATCAAGTTCACGGGGGGGATTATTTTGACCAGAAATGATACGTGAATAAGTCCCGGGTAATTGAATCATCCGATTACCAAACCTTACTTTTGTTGACATATATGTAAAATATTGTAATTAAAATCGAAATTAGATTATAAAATTAAAAAATATAAATCAATAAATAAAACCTAAACTAATAATTTATCTACTTTCAGTATTTCTTCCCATTCCCAACGAGAATGAGCCTCATTTTTATACTTGTGAATTGCCACTCTCCTATTCCCCCCAATCAGAGAGAATAGATTACATGCCTGTACTATAGTAAACTCCTCTACGGGCTTAAAAATAGGTTTTCTGGGGGTGTACACTGGCTTCACTATAACTGGAATTTCTTCCCGGGTTCTATGTTTTTTCATACTTATGTGACTAAAATTGTAATTGAATTTGATTCAACTATATTTGGAACTAAATAATGTAAACTGCTTTGCATTATACATTTGACAACACAACTCCCTGCCCATACTCCCTGTAGTGACAATGTATCTGAATTTTGGTCTGGGTAAACGTCTCCATTGACATACCAGTTGTAAATAGCTTCTCCCCCTCTTACTGGAATTGCAGTAAAGACAACCGTTTCAGCCACCAATATAGTCTCTGCTGAAGCTGTAATTGTGACTGAAATACCCTTCTCTTCTGGAGGCATTTTATCAACATAGAACTCCCCATGAAATGCAATATCATGAGCCCTCTTTGTTTTAATAATTGAAGTCACAATCTTCTTATGTTGCAGCCCAATCACAATAGAACGATAATATACCAAGTAAGGTATCATATCTTGATTAGGCATGAGTTGTTTTCCTGAAAACTCAAACTTATCAAAGTGATATGCTAAAGTATCAGCAGCAGCCATCAACAGACCTCCCATAAATTCATACAACATAACCACCTCAAGTGAATTTCCCCCGGTAACTATAATTTCATATTGGCCTACATAAGAACGAGAAAAAGTATTATATGAATCCAATCCCTCAGTCGGGAGGGTAGTATACCCTGTCCCAATCGCATTGTCACCACTTTTACCTTCTTCAGATGGGTAATGTACATGGAAGGTAGGTAATGGAGCCCTGTCCCTGTCAAACATCAACCTAGTGGCTAATTTACGCTTATCTTCGTCTCCCAGTACAATCAAGGAGGACAACTGCTCATAAAAATTAGTATCATCAATCGTAGTCTGGTGAAAGTTCTCCCACAACCAACTATTTTCAGGGGTCAATTCATTCTCAACTAAATCTTGTCTCACCCATTCAATGAGTGAATCAAGTACCAACTTCAGTTTTACAATTGATATCTCCATTATAAAAATTTTGCTTCTAAGAAATCCTCCACCGCATTCTCAACCACCCCTAACAAGTTTGCTTGGTCATAAGCTTTTTCCATAAAATGATGAGGTTCAAACCCGGGGTGATACCATGATTCAGGGTCTGATTTCTCACTTACCCTTCTGAAGGTAAAATAACCACCCCTTTTCTCAGCCATAGTAGAAGGAATATCCCTCCTATGTAATCCTTCATGAATTGGATTCTTATGTACATAAGAAATAATAGTCCCAGTGTTAAGGGTGAGAGTGTTTGAGCCTATTGATTTTTCTGTCTCTGGAAGGTTCTGCATTGTCATCATTCCCCCACTTCTCATAAACTGCAACACAGTTTCATCCCCCCCGTCTACCCTCATACTCATAATAGCTTCTGAAGTGGCATGTCTGAAAGGGATAGTAAGATACCACCCTTCCCCATTCTTCTTCTCATGTCTCTTTAAACTCCCCTCAAATCCTATCTTCTCATCAAAAGCTGGCTTCCCCTCCTCAATATCCATTGGTAAACTACTATCCATTGGGGATAACCCAATAATAGCAGTGTACTTATCTGGCCTCTTGGAGTACATAGCAGCTGAATACTCCTTCAAAGTTAGGTGGAGCCCATTGTTAACAATATCCTTCCATGTAGACTCATACTCATTCACTATACGGTCTAAAGTATAGTCAACCAGAGCATCAGCCTCCTCTTGGGATAGCTTGAACTCCTGTATCTTGTCTGATATGTCAAAGTGGAAGTTTACCATTAGCTTATATAAGCATTCAACTCATATTTATCTCTCATCCCATAAACCTGAATCTGTAAAGCTTTCTTTTGTTCTTTATCATCTTTATAAAGTGTTATGGAAAATCTATTAGTGTCCCCTTCGTCTGGTTTTCTGGGTCCAGCGCCAATTTTAGTAGCAGTTTCTTCCTTGTCATAAGTGTACCCTTGTCCTTCAGCATATTCTAAAGCATTGTTGATAGCTGAGGTGTAAGAGTTGTGATAAGGATCTAATTTAACTTTTTTTTTATGAGAACCTTCATATTCACTTATAGCTGCTTCAAGTTTCCCTATCACAGCCTTAGTCCAATTATTAGCCCTTTCTTTTTGTGGTTCCCCAGTGCTGGAACTCTGATTTGCCATTCCCTCTTTATGAGAAGCAAGAAGAGTTTTAGCCCTGCTCAAGTCTAAATCACTTTTAATAGAAAATGTTTCACTTTTAACCCCAGTCTCAGGGTCTGTGTGTCTCTCTTCTCTTGGAGGTAAATTTTGTACATAATGAGAAATAGACCCGTCAGTGTTAGTGCCATAACCATTCTGCATGTCTTTCCCACCATCTTCCCAGAACTGCACACCAAAATGAGTTCTCCCCTTATCGTTTGCAAATTCTGTTTCAACTACTACAGCTGACCGTCCATTATGGTGTCTGGGCATCTTATCATACTTATACTCATCAAGAAATGCTTGTAATTTTTTACGATTTTCAGCATCTTCCTTGTCAAGGTCCCTCCCTCCACTGGCTTCCGCCCTCATTGGCCCACCAGCATCTTCTTTGTCTGCCATCCAGTTAGGGGCTGCCTGTTTGGTCCCTACTTCCCTCATTTGCTGAAAAGTCTTCCCTCCCCGGGTCACAGTAACCATTTGTTGTTTCTTCCCGGTTCCATACTTTCCCTCTGATTTCTCAATGTCATTTTCAGGTTCAAATTCATCAAACACTGACTTCTCAATTGGCTTATCCAGAAGCTTTCTGATTTCCCCAAGAGCATCAACATACACTGTGTTTACCACCTGAAGCTTATCCCTGAATTGTTCTTCCCTAATTTTTTCTCTGAAGTCCATTTTGTGTTTACTTAAAACTGTTATCGAAAATATTGTTTCCTGAATAATTTGAAGCTGACCCTAACTCATACTGAGCTTTTCTGGCTATAGCATGAATAGGCATTTCCTGCATTTCTCTTTTTCCAGATTGATCATAATGTTTTGTAATTCTAATATCATGAGGAATATCCAGAATATTGTAAGTGATTCTGTGTTTATAGGAGACACTAATCTTCATATTGAATCCCTCTGGGATAGAAGTCTCTTTAATATCCAGTACATACCCATTATTAGGGTTTATCCTGTACTCAGTTGCATCCAATTTGATTAAAGGTAGGTTATCCCCACCAAACACAAAAACGCTTGTAATCTCAACAAATTTATACGTTCCAAAAACAAAATAAGCATACCCGGGGTCTGTGTTAATCCTTGCATTAAAAGACTCACTCATAAAGCCAAAATTCTTATTAAGGGTAATCTTATCCATGAAGCCAAACCTGTTCACATTCATGAAAGTCACTGCAACAGTCCCAATCATTTCAGGGGACCAGTCTTTATACTTTGTATTCTTGTTTATAGAGCTTGCAAACGCTTTGGTCTTGATAGGATTGACAAACACCCACCCAGTTCCTAAACAGTTCCCACAAGTCACCTTTGGAGCTGAGCTGAGCCCTTTACAAGGACAAGCCACTGCTTCCTCCAATGTCACTTCATACCCATTCTCCCATAGAGCTTCATTAAAGTCTTCCCGGTTGAAGACATTTATCTTTGGAAAGACTTCCATGTTTGGAGGAGCCTGTGTACGAATAGAAGCTGACATTATAGTGCTGAAATATTGATAGATTTGTAGAACATCTTTAACTTCTTCAACGTCTCATCAATCTCTTTTACATACTGATTAATACGAGCTGCATACCCAGAAGTCCCGGCACTCATTGTAGTATTCAAACTCTGTGAAAGACCATCCATTCCTAGTGACACCCCAGTAATACCCGGGGAACCAAGAATCAAGTCTCCTAACATAGCAAAAATACCAACAGAGGCCAACTTCCCTACTAAGTTCAACAAATCCATAGGTACATCATCATAATCATACCCAGTGATATACTGCAAACTGAAGTAGTTAGGGACCTGACCATAACTGGTCAATCCTAAATAGGCTGTTATCCCGGTGAGAATGATATCTGCATTAGCCCTGCTAGTTGTAGAGCCAGTAGGGATAAGGTGAATTTTCTTATAATAATGACCTTCACTGTCCTTCTTGGTGTTTAACCAATCCAGAGGGTATTTAATCTGCTCTATCCCGTTCAAAAATCCTATGAAGGACAAAGGCTTAGCCACTGGCAATTTAACCGGGAGAATAGGAAAACCACCCCAGTAATCGTCTTTGAAATAGGTAGTGGTGTGCTCAATATACTTCTTATTGAACCGAATCTCAAGGTACTTCTCAATCTCTTGCTGAGCTGACATGATGTACATACGTACAGTATCATTTGAAATCTCTGACCCGTCCCTTGACTTGGTACTGATACCATAGAAATAAAGGGCTTGCAACTCTTCAGGAGAAATCACAAGCCCTTCGTTTTTTCGATACCTAATCTGATAAACTACAGATGGCATAATGTTTTTAGGATTTACGTACTTCTTCGATAATCAAGTTAATGAAATCATCTTTCTTCTTCAGGCTGTCAAACTTTGCAGGGTCCATTTCCATTCCAATACATACTGCTATCAACTCCTTGATTGTCTTCCCGGCTAATTGTACTCTTGTTTCATCAATTTCTTTTTCCACTTTTGTCCCAACTGTAAACTCAGCTAATTTTGCTTCAAGGGTGTCATGTTTTGCCTTAATAATATCCACTTGGTCCTTCCAGACTTTGATTTCCTCTTTCAAAGAAGCAATTGTGGCTTCTCTGTCTGCTAAAATTACTTTTACCCTCTCATGGGCTTCAAATAAGGCTTTATAATCTTCAGCCCCTTTGTCAGGTTTTGGAAGTGTTTTCACAGGGGCCTCCCCTATAAATAACATACCTGTATACTTCTCAGTGAGTTGATCAGCAATTTCTTGTGACTCTACCTCTGTATATCCAAGATGATCAAACTTCAAATCAATTCCCCCGAAATTAACCACTTTGCCAAAACTTTGTCTGGTAGTAGTACAAATTTTCACTTTTGTCATGTTACGTAATTTTTGTGTTTAATAGAAAGGGCTGGGTTACCCCAGCCCCCTCACTCATTAGTAATTATCTGGGGAGATATTATACGGTGATATCCCTTCCAATGTTGTGAATGACTGCAATTTTACCCGGCATGTAGAGAACTGGTGTGCCATAATTGACAACAGCAAACCTACGGGCCAAAGTGGTGATAGCAAAGTCAATCTTCATAGTGGCAGCTAATTGAATGTACTCCCACATTTCAGAAGTTGGGTCAAGAACAAGAGCTGACTTGGTGTTAGCAAGTACTCTGTTACGGTCACGAACAGAATTTTGGGCTGCACCATCATATCCGCTTGCAGCAGCTAACTGAGCTACAGAAACTTCAAAGATAGGATAGAATTTAGCAACAGCATAGTTAGCTACATTTTTCTCAGTACGATAAACTGTATAAGAAGTAGCAGGGTATACACCAGAACCAGCAGTAAAGGTCAGGTCAACTGACTCATTAGCCGGGACTGCTTTCGGGGTAGTATTCATCAGAGTCATTGCAGATTCCCCATACTGATTACGGGCTGTAACAGCATAATGATAAGTACCTGCACCATCTGTGAATTTGGTCTTAGTATCAACACCAGAAAGGACAACAGAACTGTTATTGGAAGCGTGAGGAGCAGCTGGAGCTTTTGCTGATACAGCAGCAGCATTGTACAGTTTTGGAGTCCTACGGTCAAAGAAGATATCGTTAGCAATATCAATAGACCCAAACTGAGTCATGATAGTGTTAACTTTCTGGCCCATTGTGGCCCCGGTAGTAGCAGCCTCTGGACTGTTAACCATTACTCTCTTTGACTCATGGAAACGCTTTACGTAGTCATTAAAGACAACAGGGTTACTGATAATCTTGGCAACTTCACCAAAACGATCATTAACAACAGCTTGAACAGCATCCTCTACATTTGAATCCAACAGAGCTTTACCCCGTGCATCAATGAAGGTAGTGTCAGCAGCATAAGCATCAAGGTCATTGGTTGTGCCAGCAATCTCATTGATACCAGCAAAATGCTGAGCAAAAATACCATTAAACTCTTGTGGTACACTAAGAGTGTTAGAAGAAGACAAACTCTGGTCAATCTTCGTCAGGAGCTTCAGGGTTTTATTCTCAACCTCACGGGTGTAAGGGTCCTTACCGTCAGCTTGTCTGACAAGCATAGACTGTTGGGTTAATTCTCCCTGAATACCAGCGTATTTGACCAATGCAGCCTTACGTCTGTAAACAGAGTCAGTTTGTTCTGGGCTCTCCCCCTCATTCATGAAAATTCCTACATCAGCACCATAGCTGGTTAAAAGGTTGTACTCATGAACGGTGTTATACACGCTCTTTTTGGGTAAGAGTTTCCACAAAACAATGTGTTGCTCTTTGTTCTCCAGCACTTTTACAACTGGGTCAAGCGACTCTGGTTTCAGAGAAGGACCACTAGACAGGGTATCCGTTAGATCACGACCTGTCTGACTGCCGGCAATAATCGCTTTGATAATATCCTCGTCGGAGTAATTCTCAGCGTCTTTGCCTAGGGATTCATGAATGTCAAACATAATTGTTTAATTTATTGTTCTAACGAAATACTTGTATGCTATAAAATATTCTTATGCTTCAAGGTTAATATTGTTCTTCTTTGAGAAATAGGCAATTGCTTTAGCTCCATGATTGGTAGGCTTTGCATTAACCGTAAAATCACTGATACCATCTTCCAATACCTGTTTCCAAGTAGGGTCTTGCTCAGTGTTCAACATGTCTGACATGCCTTTTAAAATATCGTCACGGTCCCGGGAAATTGACATGTTCTTCATGTCTGGTGCATCTTCATCAGAGGCTAAACTCTTTTCAAAGAAATTGGCCTTGGTGATAACTGATTTCATTCCAAATGGAGTGTCCCCAATTTTCTTCACCTCAGCAGCCATATCTGTGAGTGACTTTTTGATATCGTCAAATTCAGTGTTGAACTCTTCAGCCAAAGATTTACGAATATCATCCTCCAATGAAGCTAAACTCTCTCCAAAAGCTTTCTCAATGTCGAACACCGGGGATTGGCCCAGATCGTCTTCAACTGATTTTTCAACTTTATTCTTTCCCATTTTCAGCTCCATATCTTCAATGGATTTTTCAAGGTCAGCTTTCTGCGCTTTAAGTTTGTTACAGGCTTTTTCAAGGTCTTCCTCTCCCATGCCTTTTTCAACCTTCTCTTCAGTCTCCTCTTTAGCCTCTTCCTCAGTCTGTTTCTCCTTACCTTCTCCAGCCTTATCAGCGATTGTAGGCTCTGAAGCAGACTCAGCAGCTTCTTCAGCTGGCTTCTCTTTGGCTTCTTTCTTCTCCTCAGCAGGAGTCTCCCCTTCTTCATGTTCGGGTTCCCCCTCAACAGACTTCTTAGCTTTCTCAATATATTCACTGATTTCATCTTCCTCCATACCAAGATCGGTAAGGGATTTTCTCAACTCATCAGTTTCTTCAGGGGATAGCATATTTATTGTATTTTCCATGATGTTCAATATTGTATTTTTCAGAATACTAAGACTGCTTTGAATTATAAAATTAAATCACTTAATCCAAATAATAAAATTTTTAGTCAGAATTTTTTATAAAATTCACAATTTTATTTTTAAGCTCAGGATTGTTTTCTAGTAAGACTTTGTGTTTCAACACATTATCAAGAGCCTTTTTAATATCAGATAAAGCAATATTTTTTGTCTTTTTATCAAGAGACTCTGGAACAAGAGGTTTTGTAGCTGCAATATCCATTGATTTTGACAACACTTCAAACACTTTATAATCCTTGCCTACCCTGAATTTCTTACCCTCCCTTTCAAACTCAAATATAAACTCTTTATCTGGAGTGTCCTGTTCGTATTGAGGCTCCACATAATCCTCCTTCTGGAGGCCCTTAGCTATGTCAGCATAGGAGTTACTATTCACCGGGGAGAATGTCAAGGCTACATTAGTAATAAGGGCCTTGGTTATCCTTTTAGGATTCATTGGGTCCCGGGCCAAGCTCTTCCCCTCAATAGACCAGCCAGCTTTCCTCTTGGACCCAGTTTTCTTCATTTCAAGAATCTTGTCATAAGCATCCCGGGCCACTTCACTGTTCTCCCAGAGCTGAGTCTTGATATGAAACTTGTTATTTTTCACATACCCTGACACTGGTTCCCCAATCAAAAACTTGGGGGACTTCTTAGCAAGGTGCTCATAGTTCACATATCCATTCTTCAGGAAATGGTCAATCACATACCCAGTAGGTTCAAGAGTCTCCCCTTCAATATCCTCTGAATTATCTGAAGCCACCCCTTCCAGAATCATATTCTTGTACCTGTCTCCCACTGGAGCCTTTGTAGCTTTTTCCAGTGCTTCTTCATCAAAAGGGACAAAGAAATTAAACTTGTTGCCCATTGGTTTTGTCTTTTTCAGTTTTCACGGCTTCATATCTACTTTTTGCAGCATCATACAACTCATCAGATATCTGGTCCATAATATAGAGGTCAGACACCTTATCAAACGCTTTCTCAATATCAACCCCTATAGATTTTAGGATATCCTTGTTTTCTTCTAGGAACTGCTTGATTAAAGGTTTCACTTTAGTCTCATAATCATTCTTGTTCACATAGTCCCGGGAAGCAAAATATTTCCCCATTCTTGCCATTTCAGCTCCTTCCCCTACTGTTTCAATAGCATGATATTGTTCAAGGGCTCTGGCAAAACATTCAGTAGTTGAATTAGTATACTCACTGGCAATAGTAGCATTAAGACTCTTTCTGAATGCAATTGCTATCTTACCAGCTGTAGACTCATAATTATCTGAAGCATATCTTTTCCCTCCCAACTTACCAAGACTGTGGTCAATCCAGTGAGCTACCTCATGCCCCATCGTAAACCCGAATTGATCTGACCCAAATTTAGCAGATACACCAATAGCTCCCATACTTGGGATATACAACCCAGCAGCCTGACTAGCAAACATGTGTTTCTTCCCTGAATGAGAAATACGTATATTATCTCTTTCCGCAGCTGTTTTTAACGGGCCAAATGAATTTTGCAAGGCCCCCCACGCCTCTTTAATTTCATCTATCTCTTGAGCGTTAATTACGTCTCCATTTTGTCTCTTCACCATAATTCCCAGCTCACTCTTTAAAGCATCATTTGTATTAGAGGGACCATAAGAAGTCTCAAGAGCTGCCTTTCTCATATCAGATTCAAATTCTCTTTGAATACGTATGTCTTTCATCTTCCATTGCATCATTTCAGCAAAACTAGACCAAGTTGACCATACTTGAGGGTCTGCATACTTTGTCCCGTAATAAGTCGTGCCTCTTTCTAATAAACGACCATCTTTATCCTGAGCTTTAGCCTCTGGGTCAATAAACCTCTCATACATATTATGATATGAGTTATACATAGTATGCTCATCCAATCTCATTTTAAGTTTCTCAGGACCATATTTCTTAAAGTTCTTAAAATGTTTCTCTTTATCTGCAAGAGACATTTCATACCACTGGTCTTTAGTCACCTTTTTTCTTACAGCAGCGGGTAAGGAGTCATACACCCCCCTCTGGTTAAGGTTCCCCAGCCTTCTTTCTTCAGACAAAGAATCCCAATAAGCTTCCCCTCTTTTAGTTCTGTCATCAGCATCCTTTTTGAGTTGGCCCTTTTTCTTCGTGATATAGTAATCATTAGTCAACACTAATTGATCTAATGTCACTACAACATACCCATTACTAATACCATCGTGAACCTTTGTCCCGGGATTATCTGGGTCTATCCCACTATCATAACCATGCTCATGCTCATACCCGTTCCCCATACCGGGAGTTCTAAGCTCTTTATATTCATTTGCTGCTACTACATATTGATCTGGACCAATCCTCACTGCATCCAAAACATACCCTCTTCTTCTAAAGGTTTCTTCATCTATCTCTGGAATATATGAAGGACGTGGTTCTGTTAAAATAGTATCAATATCAAAAGTAATCTTAGTAGTGTCAACACTGGTGAAATCTGGTATACTAACATTTTTAGTACCAGTAGCATCAGTTATTTCAACAATTGTCCCCCCGGCTGTTAATGTATTTACTATATTCTTTTGGTGGGTAATCAAAGGAGTCAAATCAATCATCTTTGGATTCATACTTCTGGCTATCTTCTCAAATTCAATCTTCTTAGCATAATCGTCAGTAGCCCTAGCATCTGCATACGCTTTCAGTTTATCCTTCTCCATTTGAGCATAATCAAGCACCATAGTAGCAAGCTTCCCTTGCTCAGCAGTGATATACTCTGACATACCTGCTGCAAAAGCTGATTTAAGCTCCTCCACCTGTTCTGGAGTTAAAGACTCCATATACGCTTTAGCTGCATCTTCTGGGTTATGTTTCTTCAATGCCTCAGATATCTTCCTTTTAGTCTCTTCAGACATTGCCTGTCTCTGTTTATGATATTCTATTTTTAACTCAGGAAACTGGTCAAGAACCTCATCACTGATTTCTTTACCATCTGCTACAGCTTGTCGTATAGACTCTTCATAAGTAGCTGCTAATCGAACATCTATTTCAGGATAATCCCCCTTTTTACACCCCATCATACCGTAAACTTCATCTAAAGTCTTTGTATAAACAGTGGAAAAATCTGGTGTCAATCCTGCTTCCTGTTTAACTGCTTTTGACCTTGTAGCTGGAGTCACTTCATTATTAATCTCAGCAGCTTGCTCATCAGTAGCCGGGGGAGTTGTCATAGCTCTTTCATCAACCCCGGTAAGAGTTGTTCCATCTGCCATTTCAACATCATACTTCACCCCTGTTTCATCAGATACATTGGCTGTTACAGTTGCTGATGCACCAAGTACATCAACACTATCCCCTTCAGCAAGGGCTGCATTCTTTGTATTGATTAATGTATCCTTCTTTGGACCGTCTTCAGTCTCACTGATAATATGAGCTAGGATAGTGTCAATGTGTTGAATAGGATAAACCCAACCATTGAGGCCCTTATTCCATGTTCCTACCCCTATTTCTTCTTTTATCTTTCTGAGGAGGTTAAGGTTCTGGTATGTCTTCCCGGTAATAAGCACTGACTTATCAGAATACCTCTTAACATTCAATCCCTTCTCTTCATCCTTTATTTCATCACCTACCTCATAATTCTCTTTTGTTTGTCTCCCCTTCAGTTCTTCATAGACATAGATGAAGCCTCCCTTTCCATCTGGCTCCTTCCTAAGATATTTGTGACCAAGAGCCTTAACTATATTCCTATCATTGTCTACATGTTCTTGGAAAAAGTCTTTAATATAGTCTGGTAAATCAGCTCCTTGACTTACATAATAATTTGAAAAGGCTTCAGCAAAGGCTTCACTTGGGTCCTTGATTAAATCAGCTTTTACCTCTTTATACCACTTATCACTTAACTCAGCCCACTCCTTCCTATTTGCCACCCCTGTTCTATTGGAATAAACATGGCCTAACTCATGTACTAAAGTCCCTTCTAAAGTAAAATTAACCCTAAACGAATTACCTGTTTGTTCTTTATATCTATCTTCTCCAGATTTCTTAATCTCAGCAATAGCTTCATTAGTAGGAAAATATTTACTATTAACCCCTACACATTGAACACTTTTATTAAAAAATTGGTATATAATAGGGTAATCTTTAGCAATCTCATAAATTCTCTCATTAAACCACCCAGCAGCCTTTACTTTGTTAAGAAGTGACTCGGGAATCATATCTTTAGGAATACGCACTGACCCTATGACAGAAACTGCTACCCCGTAATAATGTTTTTTAGCTCTGGGCACATTCTTAAATATAGCCTTTGCATCAGCTGCGTTCTCCATCTGAGAAAAGTTACTAATAGTAGTAGGAACTGCATTTTCAGGTACAATATCTAACCATTTGGTAATAGCCGTTTGCCAATCCTTACTCAGCCCTGTTTTAATCACAAAACACTCCTCTGTCACCGGGGTCCTAGCTTTAGGCTCCTCATAAATGTAATTGAAGCCCCCTTTCCCATCTGGGGTTTTTCTTAGGTATTTATGGGATAAAGCCTTTGATATCTCATTCACCTTCTCTACCGGGATAATACCCAGCTTCACTGCTTTACGAATCACTGTCAAATTAGGCTGAGAACCCCAATGCATCACCTTAACAATATTGGGCTTCATATTGAAAATCATGTCATAATTGTCAATCTCACTCACCGGGACCCATAAATAACCCACTGCTTCCCCCTCATCCAATAGAATTTCCACATCATCTTCACTGTGAATGTGTAAGTTATAATACTCAATGTGAGCTTTTGGTTCTTTGGAAGTACCAACATGCCTCCAAGAACTTAACAGGGACCTATTACTTAAAATCTTATCCACACTTATCCCAGACTCCTCCAGCAGTTCTCTCTTTGCAGCTGTTTCAAAGTCTTCTCCCTTGTCAACATGTCCCCCGGGGACAACCCACGCCCCTTTATGCTCATCTTCCCACCTATTACGCTTCAGGAGAAAGAATTTTTGGTCACTGGTAGTCACTATCACATCAGCGTATTTAACCCGTCCTGAGTCATCTTTTACCCCTGCTGCATGATTATACTGGTCAAGATCAAGCTTACCAGCCTTGTATAGGGACTTAATGAAATTCTTGGCCTCAGAAGCATGTAATTCCTTCAAGTAACCAATTACCTTGTCATTACTTTTAAGTATGTCTAGCTCCTTTAAAAGGCCCTTCTCGGTCAATTTTAAGTTGGCTATCTGTCTCACATATTTAGCATCAGAGAAATGAGCCTCTTCTTTACAGGTAAACTCATCACTCTTCAGAGCCTTTGAAATGGCCTCATACTGGTCAACCAACATATCTTTAACCTCCCTAATACTATTCAACTCACTCTCAATAATGCTGATACGTGCAACTTTCCCCTCTGGGCTCTTAAAATAATTGGCTATGTTGTGAACCAGTGTCATCATATTATTAAACTAAAAATATTTTATCCCCTACCGTAATCTTGATCTTGGTATGACTAACCAATTTTCTCTCCCTATTGGGATTATACACCCACCTTTTATTCTCCTTATCCCATATTTGATTATTATGAATATTTCTTAAATCACATCTACAATGGGGGTGGGTTGCCCCCACAATAGGAAGCCACTCTGAAGTATGTCTCCCAATATTATTCCCATTATTAATCAAATCTGACAACATAAACAATCTTGGCGCACTCCCTATCCCCCCGGTCAAATAAAGCCTTAAACAGTGCCTACAGGCCCCCGGAAATACATCTTTATAAACCCTGCTGTTTGGGCCAAACTTCTCAGCAATCATAGAAGCTTTCCCAAAGTTATAAATATTCTGCATTTCAGTCACCACAATCCGCTTCCAATCCCTATCCCATTCCTCTGACCTGTGACCCAATTCACTGATAATCTGGCTCACACTCTTCCTATTTGCCACCCCTTCAGCTATAGTTTGCTGGACCAAATGCATTTTATTCTGTTCAAGAATAATATCCCTTGTGGCTCCTACTACCTTGTTAGCCTGCCCCTTCAAATGAGAATAAGTCATTTCCCGGCTAATATTGTACCTGACTTGTTCAAAATCTGACAAAGGAATAAACTGGCCCTTCTGCAAATATGTAGCAAAGTCTTTAGCTGTAATTGACTTCATTTCAGAAGACCTTAACACCGCTGCTAACCTTCCCAACATAAACATTTGCATATATGGAGGAAATTTAAGTTTTACCAATTCAATATTTACCCCATAACTCTCCAGCATCCACCTATCCTGTTCACTCAAAACCTCTTCTCCTAATGAAGCAAATATCATAAAGGAATAATGGTAATCCATTACCTGTAAAACTTCATCTATTTCATTAGGAGAAAACATTGTACTACTTTTCTTTTACCTGAGTTACTAAAACCTTGGTCACGTCAACCAACATCTGTTTCAGGCCCCGGGTGTGAATTTTCTCCATTTCTCTCTCAATTGGCAATTGTAAGTGAGGATTACGTGGAGGGTCTGTATGAGTGGTATGATTATGCATTAGCCGCAGCTCTTTTCTTAATTCTCTCAAAATCGTCCATCGTGTTTTGATCAAAAGTTCTACCAAAGTCCAAAGCCCCTTGAATCTTCTTAATATACTCTCTACCTACTGCTAATGGGTGCATGTGGCCTCTTCTCCCCTCAAAATCAGAATATCTATGTGTTTCTTTAACAGTAGCCTCTTTAGCAGAAGAAGTCTTCCCTTTAAATTTTGCTTCAGGGTCTTCTCCTTTACCTTCCTTTTTTATATAAGGGTCCACCATCTTCTTCATATAATCAAATACTTGATCTCTTTCCTTCTGGTTATGTCCCACAAACCCAGCATGTTCTTTATCAATATACGCTTTGAAATCATTCTCCATTTTTTCTATCTCCCCGTGAGGGATAGCCCGAACATCTATATTATTATCTTTAATATAGTCATTGAATTTATTATCAATTTCCTTCTTAAAAGAATGTGCCTCATCATTGTGAAATTGAGAAATATTCCCTGTGCCCCCGGCTGCTTTATTAGCATTATATACTTTAATAATCTTCAATAAACCCTCTTTATTCTAACGCCTATAATCGTCTACTGTATCTCTGGGAGAGTGTTCTGTCTCAAAATATGGCTTCTTTGCAATCAATTTACTGACTAATTCTTCCTTTGTCTCTTTCCCGGTGACACTAATCTCCCCGCTATACTGTATTCTGTCCCTAATTTCCTTTTCAGCCCGTTCTCCTAGTTTGGCAATCCTTTCAACTGCCATTTCAGCTTTCATCTTATTATACTCATCCGTATTCCTTAACTCCTTGTTTTTCTCTTTACGGGCTGCTTTGTAATTGGTTTTCAACCATGTTCCCAGTTCCAAGGAGTTAGTAACCCCTTCTTCCCTCATCAATTGCAATCCAAGTTCCCTCCTCTTATTCAAGTACTGGTTAGCATTCAAATGCGCTGCCCCTTCTTGAGAATATTCCCCCATTATACCAATAACACGGTCTTTCAACTCAGCAGTAGTTGCGGGTTCTTTCTCTTCTTCTGGTTCTTCAGATTTTGGTGCAGCTGCCTTATTTTCCACAACCTCTTCCCCCCCCTGAGCCAATCTTCTGTAGTTCTTACCATCTGCCCACCTGTGAATTTCTCCAATAGCAGTCTTCACACCCTTCTCAATATCAATGTCTTCTACACTCTTTACCAAGTCAGAAGTAGCCATATCACTGTAAAAAGACTTCAAGATTTCATCTTGCTGTCTATTTGCTTTCTCAATATCCTCAAAAATTCCCATTGTATGTGTTGTTATAACTGTGAACGATTATGTAAATATAAATCAAATTTGTGACAGCTGAAAATGCATCCCGTCCTTTGTGTGAACAAAATACCCACCCCAATCGAATCCATTATCAGTCCAACACTTCACAAACTCTGAGCTCAACTTTGGCTTCCCTCCATTAGGATTCTCAAAAGCATTCACATCAACTGCTACTCCCCAAGAGTGCAAGGAAAATGACCCGGGAGCATTCCTGTTTGGTCTTATGCAGAAACACCCGTCCCATGTCTTCAATTCAGTCTTGTACAGTCCAGTTGATATCAGTGCTGCAAACACCCTCTTCAAAGGCTCCACAAGGTCCTTGTTACAGTAGATACGATTAGGGAGCAATCCCAGTTCTAACTCTGGTGGAACGTCCCACAGAATCATGTTATTTTGCTTGCTGGGAGCACCATATTTCTTAAGGCAATCGGCTGAAGTTATCATCTAGCTATCAATAAAATTGTTTCCAGAATTACTACTGCTGAAAGTATACCTCCAGCAATTTGAAATTTACTCTTGTTTTTATTCCTTTCCTGTTCACAGACTTTCAGATTGTCAGCATAGTTGTAAGTAGTCTTCAAAAGTGCTTGATTTGACTGCATTAGAAGGTCTATACGCTGTCTTTGTTTGTTATTGACAGAATCATACGTCTGAATGGATTTTGTTGACATAGCGAAGTAATCTTGCCACAAGCATAACTCCTCACGGGCTTGCTGCAATAATACGAACTGAAGGTTTGCATTCCTTATCCTCCAAGCCTCCACGCTAATTATGGAGTCCTTTTGGAATCGAATCTGTGTACCTTGTGAATATCCTGAAAGACTCAGTGTTACTGTTAAGAAGCATAGAATTAAAAAGTTCCTCATAGTATTTTGTGATATTGTTGATTTTACGATTATTGTTGTCAATGTTTTCGTTGAAGAGTAGGAGTTGTTTATTCAGGCGGGCAACTTCCTTACCCAAAGAGTCAGCATCTTGTGCTTTATTTTTTGCTACCAATTGAAGAGAATCCCTTTCAATCTTCATTCTCTTTGATAACTCCTTGTAGGCTGAATCACTTTTACCAAAAATGATAAAAGCTGCTAACCCTAAAGTCAGCAGCCAAGGCAATGCCCTCAGTATCATAGATACTTTTGAGTCCATTACGGGGTGATTTTCTGACCTCCAGAACCAGCAGTTGTTACAACCAATCCTAATACAGTGGCAATAAATTGATACCAGTCAATGACCTGACCAGCTAACATTTGCCCTGTAGTGATAAGGGCCACCCCAATAATACCTGCAAGGGTCAACCACTGTCCTTTCAAAGTCTGGCCTAAATAACCAGAGACAGCTACTCCTATTGCTATTAAATATGGGATAGGCTCAAATGTAGGCTGCCCTACAAAAGCTGTAGTGGCTGTAACAATAGCAGCTAAAATACCTGCTATGATCATCCAATTTTTACTAAACCAAGTTGCATTCATGTTTGTTTGTTTTTAATTATTGCTGACTATACAGCTTTGTTTTTGTTTTGATAAGCGTATTTACGTGCAGCAGCTTTTTCCTTTTCAACTTTTCCCTTCTGCACAAATTCACAGTTCAATTCCACTTTTTGCAGTCTTGTCCTCATCTCATTATTGTCGGTCTGAATCTCCTTGACTAAGCTGATCAAACCTTTTGTTGTTTCAATATTCACTGAAACTGCTGTCCTGTTCTCTCCCAATGAGGTCTGAAGGTCGGTGTGATTTTTAAAAACCATGTCCTTCATCTCTCTCATCTCCAAAAATATCCTGTCAGCTACTCTCTCCCAATCAGCGTGAGAAGCTATGAAGGTTGGTTGTGGTTCGTATTGAGGTTCTGGTTTCATTTCTTCTTTCTTTTTAAAGAATGGGGTTACAAAGAACCCGATTATTACTAGACTTAATAAAAATAAGAACCATAAAATTTCTCTTTCATTGGATGGGAGGAATGTAGGCATAGAGTTATAAGTTTAAAATTGTTTTATACGGATATCCAAACCTAGCGTAATTATTTGTATCGTTAGGTAGCCATGTCTGACCATTTGGCAATTTCTGATAAAACCTTGTGGAGCAATTTACTTTCAATCCCGTCTTCACATTTGTCACTTTACCCATGCAAAGACTTCCACACATTCCAAACCTTGTTACATCTATCAAATTAGAAGTGGTACAGAAAGGACATGCAATAGTGCCTGAAATCTTGCTTCCAAAGACCCCTGACACCTTCTTTCTGTTTGTGATAGTGTATACCCTCATTTCGTACACTCCCCCATTAAAACCGACTAAGAAGGGTTGAGGGGCTGAGGACTTCTGGAGGGTTGCTGTTGAATCGACAATAACTGTCAATTGATCTTGTGGCAATGCCACTGGTTTGTCTGTACAAGCTGTAATAGCCAGTAACAGAATACTAAAGGCGAACAATAATTTTTTCATGGTTACGATTTGTGTTTAATGTTTAAAATTATAAAATATATTTCTTAAAATAAAACTTTTCTAATATTTATAATTGCCACTGTGCCCCGTCCCAGAATTTCAAAGGCTTCTCAGTCCAAACTCCCCCTCCATAAATTTTCAAATCCCTCATCACCCAGATGCTCCCGTCCCAGTAGTATAATCTTCCCGGAGGATTAGAAGGGCTCACAGAACTTGAAGGTGAATAAGAGGGACTTACTGAACTTGAAGGGCTTAATGAGGAGGATTGACTTGAACTATTAGAAGAAGATTCAGAAGCAGATGGGCTTAATGATGGGGAATTACTACTACTATTACTTGGGCTATTGGA
>SESB01000104.1_pt1 | contig 59166 bp, 46 predicted proteins | sample 3171441 | NCBI WGS metagenome assembly SESB01 (sample SAMN06051867, study PRJNA518727) | freshwater metagenome | biome: subpolar coniferous forest; feature: holomictic lake; material: water; isolation source: holomictic Lake 227, 6 m depth | place: Canada: near Kenora, Ontario | collected...
ACGTAGAGTAATTATGGATTCGCTAAAGGAAGAATAATGCAAGTTAGAGCACAAGAAAAAATTGGTAGTTGTGGGTGCGGTCGTAGTCCAACCGGTGATTGTTGCGGTTGGCATGCCCTTAGTGAAGACCAGTATAGAGAAAAATTAGCACAATACGAAATCAAAAATGTAGAAGTGCAACAAGAAATTAACAGAACAGAATCGTTAGATAATATTAAAGATTTTTTAGAGGGAACAGACGCCGATGAGCAAAATTAAAATAGCAGAACTATTTTATAGTATTCAAGGTGAAGGACGGTATATGGGCGTGCCTTCTGTTTTCTTGCGTACATTTGGCTGTAATTTTAAATGTGCAGGTTTTGGTATGCCACGGGGAGAACTTAGTAAAGAAGCAGAAGACCTTGCTGAGGTTGCTCATATGTATACAAAGTATGAGGACTTGCCACTAGTAAGTACAGGGTGCGATTCATATGCAAGCTGGCATCCCGACTTTAAGAATTTAAGTCCAATGTTAGAAAGTAGTGCTATTGTAAATCGTATTATGGAAATACTTCCGCACAAGCGTTGGGAAGATGAGCACCTAGTTATTACAGGCGGTGAGCCATTGTTGGGTTGGCAACGTGCTTATCCTGATTTATTAGATCATGCTAGTATGAGCAGACTCAAAGAAATTACATTTGAAACAAACGGCACTCAAAAGCTAACACCAGAATTTAAAGAATTTTTAACTAAATGGAAAATCACTAATCATCAGTTGAATAGAGAAATTACATTTAGTGTGAGTGCTAAACTTCCTTGCTCGGGCGAGAAGTGGGAAGATGCAATTAAACCAGAAGTTGTTTGCGAATATGAACAAGTCGGTACAGCTTACTTAAAATTTGTTATTGCTACAGAACAAGATTTTGCCGATGCTGAATGTGCTATTGCCGCATATCGTAGTGCTGGATTTAAAGGACATGTCTACTTAATGCCAGTCGGAGGCGTTGAAAGTGTATACGCATTGAATAATAAAGCAGTAGCGTTAATGGCTATGAAACATGGTTTAAGATACAGTGACCGTTTGCAGGTACCATTATTTAAGAATGAGTGGGGCACTTAATGTTTATTAAATTAAAAAATGCAGCAACTGGATATCAAGGAAAGATAATTCTAATTAATACAGATCACATGCTTTCTGTGTTTGAAGCAGAATTAGACGGAGTTGCAACTACTCATGTTTATAGTACAACTAAAGAAACATGGCAGGTGCAAGAAACAATCGCTCAGGTATTTAAATTAATCAATAAAGATGCCAATACCAGGAATGGATGAAGAATACGATGTATTTTACGGAAGGGCTACTTGGGAACTAAAGTTTTTTTTGTGGCCTAGACGTTGCTACTATTCTGATCAATGGATTTGGATGAAGTCAGGTTATAAAGGTACACGAATGATTACAGGGCCCGGTGATCCGGTATTCTTATATCGCTGGGTAACCAAAGAAGAATTTTTAGTAGGTATATTAAAAGGTAGAATATGTTAGAAAAAATTAAAAATTTGTTTAAATCAAAAAAAGCAAAAGAAGCAGAAAAGTATCAGCAGGTACAGAGTCAACCGGTTGATCCAAAGACTGCGGCAACTGCTAATAAAGAGCCCTGGGTAGCTGTTTTAACAACACAGGTTAATCCAGAAAATCCAAAGAATGGATTTTTTGAACTTGATTGGAATGAATATTTTATTACAATGTTAAGAAACAACGGATACACTGGTACTACAGATGAAGAAATTGTAGACGGTTGGTTTAGTGATTTATGTAGAGAAGTAGGTGCAGAAGAGGGTGTTCCAATGGATCGTCGATTCAGTGGTTATATTAATGTAAACAAATTACCTAATGGTAAATCGGAAGTAAGTTAATGACAACATATATTTTAGTAGATACAGCAAATACATTTTTTCGTGCTCGTCACGTAGTGCGTGGGGACATTAGCGAAAAGGTAGGTATGAGTTTGCATGTTATTCTCAATTCTGTGCGTAAAGCATGGAAAGACTTTAACGGCAATCATGTTATATTTTGTTTAGAAGGACGCTCATGGCGCAAGGATTACTACGAGCCATACAAGCGCAATCGACAGGTTGCTCGCGATGCGTTAAGTGCTAAAGATGCAGAAGAAGATAAAGTATTCTGGGAAACATTTGATGACTTCAAAGATTATATACACGAAAAAACTAACTGTACAGTATTACAACATCCTAATCTAGAAGCAGACGATTTAATTGCAGGGTGGATAGCGGCACATCCAAACGACAATCATGTTGTTATTTCTACTGACGGCGATTTTGCACAATTAATTGCACCCAACGTTAAACAGTATAATGGTGTATCTGGCGTCACAACAACACATGAAGGATATTTTGATGAAAAAGGTAAACGAGTCAAAGATAAGAAAACTGGGCAAGAAAAGCCAGCTCCAAACCCAGAGTGGCTCCTCTTTGAAAAGTGTATGCGTGGCGATACCTCGGATAACGTCTTCTCGGCTTTCCCTGGAGTTAGAACAAAAGGTACGAAAAATAAAGTGGGTCTTACGGAAGCGTTCGAAGACCGAAACGCAAAAGGGTGGGCGTGGAACAACTTAATGCTACAGCGTTGGGTAGACCACGAAGGTGTTGAGCATCGTGTATTAGATGACTATGCCCGTAATGTTACATTGTGTGATTTAAAAGCGCACCCAGCAGAACCACAACAATGGATTAATGAAACAATTCAGGCAGAGATTGCTAAAGAAAAGAACATTAGCCAAGTCGGTATTCGACTTATTAAATTTTGTGCTACATATGATCTTATTAAGGTTAGTGAACAAGCACAAAGTTATTCAGATCCATTAAATGCGAGGTATCATAAATGATCACACATGCTAAAGTGTTAATTCCAAATAAATTTTGGATTCTAGAAACCGATGGTGAAAAGATCGGTACATTAAGTAAAGAGAAAAAAGGGTATAGTGTCCTTTGTAAAGGTCAAAAGATTGAGGTAGGTGATTTAAAAGAAATCACAGAACGGTTTGGCATTACTATTACTGATGAAGCTATCAAGAAAGAAAAAACTGCAAAAATTAACCCGCAGGATATCTATGGTTTTCCAATGAACGGCCGAGCATTTGGTCCATTGTGGAATGTTAAGAAGAAGTTGCCTATCTATGCTAAAAGTTCAAAGAGCAAGAGCTTATATTGTGCTGGATATTATGTGATCAAGTTCCGCAAAGGGTGGGTCAAATCCTTTTGTCCTAAGCTAATTACACTAGAACGCTATCCATTTCAAGGTCCATTTAAGACTGAATTAGAGATGCGTTCAATACTTAACTCTGTGAGCAAGGCTAATGATACAACCTCTTAATACAATACCGGTCGAATTGTTCCTAGAAAAGGCCAGAATCGCTCGAAAAAGTGGTCAAAAGACACTGAATCTTCCAATAGATGACGCACAAGCGTTAGAAGAGTGCCTAGCAGTAGTAATGACACGTCTAGCAGGCGAATTAGATGCTATTGCGTTATCTGTACAGCAAACCGGTGATGTTCAGATCAAGTTCGACGGCGGCACTTTATAGCGGTTTTTGGCATAAATAACTGCGTATATATAGTGAGATACGCAGATGAGCCGCCCAAAGCCAAAAGTACTATTAGAAGTAACAAGTAAGAAAACTTATAAGACTGAACAAGTACTTGAAGCTGACGCCATCTGGGCTGTCTTTTATCAAGGTAAACCAGTAAATTTAAAGACTACTAGTTTAGTTGCCCAGCAGTTAGGTCCAAAATATAAGAAGGTATCATTTTCCAATTCAGGACATGCTATTAATCTTGCAGAAAAATTAAACAAGATGTTTAATTCTACCGATTTTGCTGTTTACAAATTAACCACCGGTGATCTACTCAAGTAATGGATGTTAAGCAACACCTAACCAAAGTAGTAAGTGAGCATTTAGGTTGGCCAACTGAAGAAAAACTGTTGGCAAAAAATCATCAAATCATTTGGTTAAATCCACGCAAGAAAGACGTAGGGGGTATGCGTCTAACAGATGAAGGCTTTGCCATTTTCACTGAACAGATGGACATGAAGAGCTATGATATAGCATTTCCAAAGGAGTTTACACTTACTAATCAAGTTACTATTTGGCTAGATCGGTTTATTGACGGCCCATATTATATAACCAAAAAGTCCATAATAGTATTCAAAGAAAAGACTGCTGTCCAATTAGTCCTTTTCAGCGGTGATGTCCAAAAGTTTGGGCTAGCTAAAGCAATGAATATGAAAGAATCAGTGTAAAATTGCCACATTTTGGCAAAACCTACTGTTGACAGAACCCAATAATTGCCGTATAATATATACATAGAGCGTAGTAAATTCAATGTAGTTTATATAGAAAGGTATTAAAATGGCAGAGATCAGCGTAAACCGTGTTCAAAGTCCTAATGAGGCTAAAGCGGCTATTCGTAAATGTTTCAAAATCCAACGTCCTGTGTTTTTATGGGGCCCTCCAGGTATTGGTAAGTCAGATATCGTTAAACAAATTGCAGAAGAAACCGATCGTGAAGTAATCGACGTCCGTTTATCACTTTGGGAACCTACAGATATTAAAGGTATTCCATTTTATAATTCAAAATCCAATTCTATGGAATGGGCTCCTCCAATTGAGTTGCCACAAGATCCGGATTCAACCGCAGTTTTATTCCTAGATGAATTAAATTCCGCGGCCCCAGCTACGCAGGCCGCGGCTTATCAACTCGTGCTTAATCGCCGAGTAGGTAAGTACACGTTACCAAAAGGTGTTAGTATTGTAGCCGCAGGTAACCGTGAAACTGACAAGGGTGTTACTTATCGTATGCCTGCTCCGTTGGCGAATCGTTTCCTACACTTAGAGTTGAAACATAATTTTGATGATTGGCTCCAGTGGGCTACCGATAACAAGATCAGCGATCAAGTTGTAGGTTACATCGGTTTTGCTAAACAAGACTTATACGATTTTGACCCACGTTCATCAAGCCGTAGTTTTGCTACACCACGTAGTTGGAGTTTTGTAAGCGAGTTGCTTGCTGATGACGATTTGTCAGAAGGTACATTAACTGATTTAGTATCAGGTGCAATTGGCGACGGTCTTGCTGTTAAGTTTATGGCACACCGCAAAGTTGCTAAACAAATGCCTAAACCAGAAGCTATTTTGCGTGGCGAAGTTAAGAAGTTAGAAATCAAAGAAATTTCAGCAATGTATTCTTTGACTATTAGTATGTGCTACGAGCTCCAAGAAGCTAATAACCAAAAGGTTAAGAATTGGAATGAAATGGCAGATAACTTCTTCCGCTTTATGATGGATAATTTCCCAACAGAGTTGGTTGTTATGGGTGCGAAGGTTGCGCTTACTAACTATCAGTTACCGTTCGATGCATCTAAGTTAAAGAGCTTTGATGAGTTCCATGAGCGGTTTGGTAAGTACATTATCTCAGCAATGGAAAATTAAAATTGGACCCTGGGGGGTCCTTTTTCACTTAACACAACAGAAAGAAAATAAAATGTCCGTAAAATCCTGGTATCTAAGCGTAATCGATTCCGCAACACACAAGCCCGTTCTTAATCAAATGTTTTTCACTGCTCCGATTATGAACGCATATATTAAAGAACATGATTTATTAGATCGTTATCCAAAACCACAATACTACATCATTAAAGAAAATTATTAATGAACGAAAAAATCCAATACTTCAAACAATGTGCTGGAATAGCAGATAATCCAGATCAAGAAGGTTTGGACTTATTTGCCAAATTGATTATTGAGGATGCTGCCAAATTTTCTGAATCGAGTTGTGCATGTAACTACTTAGAGAAGCAGGTTTTGGGCTATTTTGGACTTGACAAAACCAAAGAATAGCTGTATAATATATACATACACTGAAATATAAAGGATACGAAATGTCACAAGTAATGAAACAAGAGCGCAAAAAAGTAGAAAAAGTCCGTGAATATACCGCCGCAGAAAAGAACAAGGTTATTGAAAAATTAACTACAGCCCGTGTTGGCTTATTGTTGCGTCATCCGTTCTTTGGTAATATGGCTACTCGTTTGAAACTTGTTGATGCTAGTGACTGGTGTCCTACACTTGCTACAGATGGTCGTACATTTTATTACAATGTAGGATTTGTAGATCGTCTTACTCCAAAACAAGCAGAGTTTGGTTTTGCTCACGAAGTGTTACATAATGTATTTGATCATATGGGACGTCGTGATAGCCGTGATCCAACTTTAAGTAATATTGCCGCTGACTATGCCGCTAATCAAATCCTTAAAGATGAACGCATTGGTGAAGTTCCAGAATGGATTAAGATTTTCCAGGATAATAAGTATCGTGGTAAAAGCTACGAAGAAATCTACGATGACGTCTACGAAAAAGCAGAAAAGATTGATATGGCTACGTTGGGTGAATTGCTCGACGAACATTTAGAAGATGGAGAAGATGGCCCCGGGGGTGATGGCGATCAGGAAGGTCCAGAAGGCACAGGCAAGGGTCGTCCAAAATTGACTGCTGAAGAAAAAAAGCAGATCCGTGATGAGATCAAAGAAGCAATGGTCAGTGCCGCACAATCCGCAGGTGCTGGTAAAATTCCAGCAGGTGTTGCACGTTTAATCAAAGACTTCACAGAACCTAAAATGGACTGGCGTGAACTATTGCGTATGAATATCCAAAGTATTCTTAAAAGCAACTTCAGCTTCAGCCGTCCAAATCGTAAATCACAACAATGTGGTGCTATTCTTCCGGGCATGCTGAATGATGAGACCGTAGACGTTTGCTGTGCTATTGATATGAGTGGTAGTATTTCGGACAAACAGGCCAAAGACTTTATTAGCGAAGTTAAAGGCATTATGGACGAGTATGTAGATTTTAACTTACAACTTTGGTGCTTTGATACTGCGGTGTATAACTACGCTAAATTTACTGGCGATACTGCCCAAGACATTTTGGAGTATCAAGTTAAAGGTGGCGGTGGTACAGACTTTGATGCCAACTATGAATATATGAAAGAACAGGGCATTGAGCCTAAGAAATTTATTATGTTTACAGACGGTTATCCTTGCGGTAGCTGGGGGGACGAATTATACTGCGATAGTTTGTTTATTATCCATGGTTCTGAATCCATAATTCCACCGTTTGGTCAAGTAGCGTACTACAAATAATATGGCACTGGGCAAAGGTAAAATCAATGCGCTTAATGCGCTAGATGCTAGAAAGATTAATTATATACCCAAGCATTTTGCGGTAATGACTATTCCTAGAAAAGATAATATTGAGGAATTAGATTTTTGGTTGTACCAAAATTTAGACAGTAGATACGCCATTGTTCAGGGTTTAAAAGTTGATTCAAACAACAGAATAATAGAAGTACACGAAATTGGCGTAGAGGATGCAAAGGAGTTAACTATGTTAAGTCTTTCTTGCCCATATCTAAATAATTAGACTCAGATTATTGCCAGAGGTATTTCTCTGATATAAATAAAGTACGTATATAATAAATATGTACTACAGAACAATTAGGAGATTTAAATGTCTAAAAAAGAACAAGCCGCAACACCAGAACAAGTACCAGCAGAACAAGCACCAGGTACACAACAGCCGACTACTCCAGAATTAACTATTCAGGATTTAGGTAATTTACGTGCTGTTATCGACGTAGCAAGCCAACGTGGCGCATTCCGTGCCGCCGAGATGGCAGCTGTCGGAGCAACATTTAACAAGTTAAATGACTTCTTAAATGCAGTAGCACCACAACCAGCAGAAGAAGCACCAGCCGCTTAAGGAGATTAAAATGAAACACGTTGGCAAAATGAAGAACAATGGAGCGAAGATTGTCATTGTTTACCGTACTATTCCAGGAGATTCAAATTCTGCATTAGTGGTCGGTACACAGGCACTTATGGATTCATATCATGACTCACTTATGAGTTTGGTTGATTCTGATAATGCTCAGCAGGCAAACGAATTAGCAGATGTAATGTCAGTTCGTAGATTCCCAGACGGTTCAAACATGTTACAGTTCGTACATGCCAACGGTTTGTTAATGAAGGTTCCTACTGCGGGCGTATTAGTTACTCCAGATAATAAGACATCAATTCCATTAGACGAGTTGAATAAGATTATTGCTGAACAGAAAGGTATTACATTGGACGATCTATCAATTAAAGATAGTTCCAATTCAACTGTGCCTACTATCAGTGAGAAGGCTAAAACTACTGCAGAATCTGTAGCTGAAGAAGTGGTTGTTGGAGCTGAATTAAGTCCAGCTGAAATGCGTTCTAAGGCAGATGCTTTGTATAAAGAAGCTGCCAAACTGCGCAAGGAGGCAGATGAGATTGATCCTCCAAAAAGCAAAAAGGCTACTAAAGAGGCTGTTTAATTTTTATCTCTAAAGAAAAAGGACCCTAGGGTCCTTTTTTGATGACTGAATAAATGTATTACTTGCTACGTTTTAATTCTTGAAGTTCGTCATTTAATTGTTTGATTGCGGCAAACGCTAACGCACATAGCTTAGGGTAATCAACTGCTAAACTAGCATCGGGTTTAACACGAACTGCTTCTGGAAGTACTGCTTGTACATCCTGTGCAATAACTCCAAAATCCTGTTTACGTAAGAAATAGTCGTCTTCACCGCCGCTAGCACTAATGTAGGCATCAGTCCAATCAAATAATTTCCCGCCAATTGCAATTGCCTTACTTAATGCATCTGGGATTTCTCTAATGTTTTCTTTAAACTGACGATCCGATGCGGCAAAGGAAAATATGTCGCCTGTTGCACGTATCTGACCTGCAGAGGCTGCGGAAGTAGGACTGCCAACATTGACCGAATTAACTGATGCAGCACCGCTTAATCCAAGACTGCCAAAAGTAACAGCAGAATCTGTAGCAATACTTTGTGGCAGGGTTAGAGTTAAATTACCAACCGTAGCCGCAGTTCCGCCGTTGACTAGAACTTGATTTGCTGTTCCAGTAATTGCCCATGTAACGCTATCTTGGAAAGCCAATTGACGATCAGCACTATAAACTGTTCCACCAACATATAAATTCCCGCCAATACCGGCACCACCAGTTACTCGTAATGCACCAGTACTTGCAGAAGATGAATCAGTTGCATTAGTTAATTGTATAACTTTACTCGAACTTGCACCCCGAGTTGTCACAGTTTCTAAAGTTGAAATATTAGCAATAGTAATATTGCCGGTAGTAGAGCTAACAGCTAAATCAGCGCCAGCAGTTAAACTTTTTACACCAGCATTAGTGAGTGTAATAGTGCCGCCTAGTGCTACATTGCCGCCACCGCTCATTCCTGATCCTGCAATTACAGTTACACTATTATTAACTAATGCACCGTTAGGAATATTTGTTAAACTTGCGCCCGATCCTGAAAATAAGTTTGCTGATGCTGTACCAGATACTGTTAAAGTACCAGCTGTCATTTCTTCTACATCGTATATATAATCTGTAGCAGTTATTCTTTCAGCAAAAATATTACGAGCATATAACGATTCAAACGGTAACCCACTACTACCGATAGTAACCGCAGTAGATGTGTTGGGTAACATTTTTAAACCGCTAGTACCATCAAAGCTGACAATATTTGTGTATGTTCCGCCGGCTGTGGTATTAACGTTAACATTAAATATTTTGCCATCGATAACACTGGCGTTTGCTATGCGATTACCGCCTGCTTGAGTAACGTGTAGTTGAAATACCGGAGGGTTACCAATTAATATACCATCATTATCTTGAATTGTTATTTTACTCGGTAATGCGTTTAATTCAGATGTTAATAAGAATTCATCAGCTGAATGATATCCAGGGGTGGAAGCATTAGTTGATTGCACTAATCCAAGTGCAGTTGCTGCTGTACCCCATAGCATATGACCTGATTTAGTTAATACGTTAGTGACACTTACTCCGTGAGTAGCATCTGAACCCGGCATTGTTATACCAGGCTGAATGAATGTTATACCTGATCCTGTGTAAACATCATCTGTACTATCAACATTAAAATGTGGACCTGCATATGAAATAAATGCAATGGTACTATTAACAGTTTCTTTTATAACCGGTGTATCAAGAGTGTTATCGCTGTTTATTACAGTCGATGCAATTGCACCGGTGTTGCCAATCTTGTTATTTGCCGGTCCAATTGGAATATAGTTAGTTCCGTTAAAGGCAAATAGTTTACCTGATCCTTCATCCCACCATAAGTCGCCCTTGTTTGAATCAGACGGTGATGGTCTAATGTTGCTACTAATTGTAACACCAAGTGGTCTAAATTTTGTACCGTTATAAACGCTTATATGTTTATTAGTACTATCATACCATAACTGTCCAGATAACGGTTTAACAGGTTGTTTATTGTTAGAAAAGTTTTCTAACAGTTTAACAAAGTTTTCGTTAAATGCTTCGCCATATCCTGTATAGTTCTTACCAACAAGGGTAATATCAAGAGAAGTGGTATTAATTGTGCCATCAGCAACAACTGTTATTTTTAATCCGTTCGTTCTGTTTATTATATATGGCATAGTCTATTATTTAATGTTAAATCTTAATTATTGGAGTTAACGCTACGTTTCTTGGGCGTGTCTCTGCACCACCTTGAGATGTTGTTAGTCCTGATAGTGATATTCCGTGTGCATGGTTACTTGCATCAGTAATTGATGTTGAAACAGTGATTCCTGTACCTGCATCAGATGTAAGCCAAACTTGACCACCGCCACCGTGATTTGATATTGCATCATACGGGAATCCACCATTAGATCTTGCAGGCCATCCTGCGTATCCATTGGCAAATCCCAATTGATCGTCACCAGGCATTAGGTGATTGTGTCCAGGGTCATTAAGAGTAGAGCCAGCGTTGTGGCTGTGTTCTCCAGCAAATGCAGTATTTCCTGCAAGTGTAATACTATGATTATGAGATACCACTAAATGATCTTGGAAAGATCCAGGTGTACGACCAATGTCAATTCCGCGGCCAGCATCAGTACCTCTAATAAATTCGCCTCGTAAATCAGGCAATCTAAATGTTGGGCCAGCACCACCGTATGTATATCCAATGGCAGCAAATAAGTCAGCGTATGATGTTGTAGAAATGAAAGCACCATTACATAACAAATATCCATTAGGCACTACTGAATTTGCTGTATAAAATATTGTACCAGCAACTACTGAACTAACATTAGAAAGTTGATTTTGTAGGTCGGCAATAGTTGCCAATAGTGAATTAGAAAGATTAGTTATTGCGGTGTCAACATAAGTTTTAATTGATTTTTGTGAAGGTAAAATACTATCGCTATTTCTAGTAAACGTGCCGTCAACGTCAAATCTATTAATTGTATTACTAAACAAATCAACCATACTAGTCATTGCTAATGCACCACTTAATGTACCGGATGCCGATACGTTGGTAGCGTTTACTGTTGTAGCATTAAGTGTTGTAGCTTCTACTGATTTAGTATAAACACGATTCCAACGTAATGAATTTGTTCCAAAGTCTTGACTATCAGTAGTACTGGGGTTAATAATTCCATTTAATGTTACTGTGCCTGTTAAATTACTTGCAGAAAGATTATTAGCATATACATTATTAAATTTAAGAGCAGATGTTCCTAAATCGTTTGCTAAATTTGTTGCAGGAGCAAATTGACTTCCAGCAGTTAACTTCCACTGGCCAGTTAGTGTTCCAGCCGTTCCAGCTGTACCAGCAGTTAGTATTGTAGAAGTAATTGTTGAAACGTTAATAGTATCTGCAGAAATTGCATGAGCAGTTATCGCAGTTAGATTGGCATTATCAGCAAGTAACTGTCCAGCAACAAGAGTTGAAGCATTTGTAGTAGTTGACCAAATAGTATCTACTGAAAGAGAAGACCCAGGAGTAAATGTTAGACCTTTGTAAACTGTATTAAAGTTAGTGACGTTTGAACTAAATGTAGAAGAACTAACAACACCAATAATTTCTCCATTGACTGTTGCTTGTATTACAGGATGTTTTCCGTTTAATGTATCGTACATTACTGTAGATGACATCTTTGTAATACCAAATCCAGGAACGCCCTCTGGACCAATTAGTGTTTTATCAGTACCGGTGCTAGTAATAACATATAACTGTTTTGAAGAACTATCAAACCACATGTCGCCTGGATAGTTGGCAACATATGGAGTAGTGCCATTATTAATTAACGCATCAGTAGTAGTATTACTATACTGAAATGTTGCTAATGCCTTCCAGTTATTTCCGTCAAATACCGATGGACGATTTACTGTAGGATTAGAGTTAAACCAAATTTGACCTGTTAGAGGATTATTTGGTTGGGTAGTATTAGCAAAATTTTCTAATAGCCAAAGAAAGTTTTCATTTTGAGCATCACCAAAGTTACTATAATTTTTTCCAATAAAATTTATTGATGTTGTTTTAACAGGGAAAGAAGGACCATTACCTTCCCCGTCGTTGAGTACAAGTAATACTTGATTATTGGTTTTACTTAAAGTGTATGCCATTTATTTTCCTTACCATGTTCCATCTGTATATACAGTATTAGACGGAGTGTTGCCAATGGGCAACGGAATCCACGCTCCGCTTGATACAACATATTGTTTTATTGCTCTATTAACTCCTATCGCTTGGGCAGGAATAGTTGTTGTTACTCGCAATGAAGTTGACCACTCAATAGCGGATTTTGAATTTAACACCCCACCTGAATCAACTAAAATTGGATCTCCGGGGTTAAGGAAATTACTAGCTACATTATTCATATTGCCAGTTGTATATCGTACAACCATTACCCTTGCTCTAGATCCGTCAACAACATTATATGGTGCCGGATCTGTTGGGGGGAACATTAGTTCTAGTACTGAAAGAACATATGGATCTAGTAGCGGATCATTAACTGCAACAGCAAATCCTGAGACATCGATAGTAGTAGAATATTGTCCAATTACTCTGTTAGATGCAATATTATCATCTACATATTTTTTGGTTGCAACTTGAGTTGAAGTACTAGCAAAGTCGGGTGTTGCAACATTTATTAATTTCTTACCATTAAAATCAACTAGTGTTGTATTTTCTCCGCCAATGTATAGTGGTGTAACTATTGATGTAGCAATAGTAGAACTATAAATGATAACTTGAGAAACAGTAAGATTACTTAAAACTCCAACTGACGTTAGGCCCGGAGCAGAAGTAACAGATTCAGATAACGTTCCCGATGACAATACTGTAGTTCCAGCAATTTTATAACTACGGCCATCAGTTAAATCAAAATGTTGATCCGATGTCCATGCTTCTGCACCAACATACCAACGAATACTCTTGTCTGTATCGCCGTGTAGTAAAATACCACCACCGTTGGCAAAACTATCAATTGCTGTACCGGTTGTGTACGCTAGTTCAATTAACTTATCGTCAACTCTTAAATCTGAAGATGTAATATAAGTCGAAGATCCTAAAATTGACAAGTTACCGTTGATATTAACATCACCTGTAATATCTACAGCAGATTGCGGTCTAGTATTAAAGATGCCTACTCGTGCATTTGTAGCGTCAATATATAATGCCGATGTAAATGCTGTAGCAACTGAACTTGTATTAACTTCTAAATTAAAATCTTGTACTTCGCCGTTAACTGATAGCGTAGCTACTTTATTAACACTAGTAAATATTGTGCTAGTTGTAATACTTGTGCCAGTTGACCATAGCTGTAAATCGTAATTTTCACCTACTCGTAATCCTGGAGTATCGTTAAGTACAGTTAGGCCAGCAGTAAATACTTGATAATCTTCTTTAATTAATAAATCGTTTGCAGTTAATACAGTTCCTGTAGGACTTAAAATACCTTCTGCTATTGAAGCAATTCCAACAAATTTTACACCTGCTCCTGAATTAGCATTAAATCCCTGCTCAATAGATGTCATTCCAGTATCGCCACTAATAGCTTTGTATGGTGAAGTAAATTGAAAAACGGTATTGCTGTATATGCCAAGCAACTTATTATTAAGATAGACGCCTAGAAATTCTTGGGTGCCAGCAGTAGTAGCTGTTGAAGATTCAAATAATACGCCAGACTTACCTTTAAGATAATCATACGGAGTACTAGAATCAAGCAAATTTGTTCCGTCATAATATTTTAGTCTTCGGTTGGCAGAGTCAATCCACATATCCCCTTTAACTAAATTTGTTGGTTGAGTAGCTTGAACTATTGGACCGCCAACAGGACGAGCTTGCTTATCTGCATTAAAGACATACATCCGTTGATCAGTAGTGTTAAACCAAAGCTGGCCAGTTAATGGACTAGTTGGTTCTGATGTGTTAGCAAAATTCTCCATTAATCTTACGAAGTTATCATTAAGATCTGTACCATAGGCATTAACATTCTTACCTATCATTGTAAGGCTAGTTGACACTCTATCAGATTGTTGATCCGCTAGTGTAAGTAGAATTTTGCCGTTGGTTAGTTTTAATGTATAACTCATAGTCTTATGTTCTTATAATATATTTGATTGCTGTACCGGTAGTCACTGATATTGGCGTTATATTAGGTACACGGAAATTTGTCGACGTAGTTGAACCATATGTAGTACTAATAATTGAAAACAATGTAGGGTGTGCAGAAGTGCTAGTAGTTGCACCATTACACAATAACCAGCCTGTCGGAACTGTAGTTCCCGCATAAGAAATAACCGTACCTGCAGGCATAAAATTTAAATTGCCGGTTACTGATAAATTTCCAGTAACGATTGTTTGTTGATTAGATCCGTCAATGGTTAATAACGTTTTAGTTTGACCATTTATTTGAGCATCAAATGTAAATCGACCACTAGCATTAGTACCAGTAGATGAATACGTATTACTAAAATTAGAAATAAATCCGCTTTCGCCTTGCCGTTGTAAAATAAAGGTTGAGTTAGATCCTATCTGTATAGCGTTAGAATCAACGCCTACACTTAACGACCCAAGTACACGTTGTGCCCTATCCTTCATCAAAAAGTTATTGCCGTTTACTACTCCGCTAGTTGTCTGTAAATTAGTAGCAATAAGAGCCGTACCATTTAAAATAGCGCCAGTAGCAAGGTTGATACCAGAAACAAGTTGATTAGGAAATCCCTGTGGTGGCGATGCCGGAGTTAATTGATCACTTGATATAATAGCAATTGGAAAACCATTTGAATAGTTTACAATGACATCGGATACCCCAGTACTTGCCTGGTCATCAAATGTTTCAGTATACGGCCCGGTTCTTGTTGCGCCCGATGTAGCAGGTCCTACTAATATATATTCTGCTCCGTTCCATAATTTTAATTGTTGATTAAGTGTATCAACCCAAAGATCGCCTTCCTTAATGTTTACTGGTGCGCTATCTTGTTGATGTACACCATTTACTGGTGCCCATAATGCGCCACCACTAGTAATTTTTAATTGTTGGGTGGAATTATCATACCATAATTGTCCTTCAATTGTATTAATAGGAGCAACAGGGCTAGCAAAATTTTCTAGCATATGAACAAAATTTTCTGCAAGTTGTTGGCCAAATCCAGGAGCATTTTTTCCTATCAGAGTTAAACTTGTAGATTGTTTGTTGCCAGATACATCAGGAACAATAATTGGATTATTATTTTTTCCCGGATCTGAATAAGGTATAGTGTAGCTCATTTATTATGCCCCGTTGGTTAGACTTTGAATTCTAACTGTGTAATCTATTTGTAGTAAACGATTTAGTGACTTTTGTACTGGGTGGAAAATAACGTGAGTTAACAAGATACCCTTGCCTGCACCTTCTGGACTATAAGCACGGAGGCCAATTTCATCAAATACATATTGATCATTAAGCCCAGTAGCATTATCAAATGCCTGCTGACCGTTGGGTTCGCCAAAGTCTAATAAACAACTAACTAGTACATCGCTGTATGCTGTACCGGTAATATGGCGTACTTCCATAAAATTTCTAGTAGGATCTAAATTTAAGACATTACTACTGTCAATATTTTTAGTATAAGTTTTATTGTACAAGTCAGCATTTAATCCCACAGCGTTAGGTGTAAGATATGTAATAATTCCTGTTGGATCAATACGACTTCCGCCGTTACCAAAACACATTTCAGAGATGAATCCTTTGCCTTGATTGCTCATAGCCTGGGCCAAGCCAATACTGAAGTTTTCGTAGTGAATAGCGTTGCGTTTGTCAATAAACACTTCTTTTGTGGTAGGGTCAAATATCTTAATATGCCCTTGAATATGCAGTGCGCCGGTTTCGTTTGGCTGGGATTCTACTGTAGAAGTAGTTAAATGTGTGTTATTATTATGGTCCATAGTGATATTTATCTCTGAATGTTTCATGCTTATAATACTGTAATTACAGGCAATACAGCTGGCTGTTCTGATAAGAACGCTGATTGTATTGTTGCATTGTCTGCAAGGGTAACTTTAGAACTGGTACTTTCATACCAGATGCTAGAATTGCGTTTAATAATTTCTAATCGTGCTCCATTAGATGGAGTAAAGTTAAGAACAATAGTTGTTGTATTTTCAATATTAAATCCTGGTTGAACTACAACTTCTGTTGATGTATTATCTAGCATACTATCATAAGAAGTTTCAAAAAGATGCTGTGTGGAGGTAGAAGCGTTAGGTTTTAATAGTGTCTTACCGTTATATCTAACTTCTACTTGATTATAATAATCGTGTCCGTATGATCCGGTCGATAACAATACTTGCTCAGTATTAAATGTTATATAATCGCTTAATATTGCATATTCAGAAGTAGCAGTTGTAGTATATGTACTAGTAGTTTGTACATTTTCTTTAAACGGCACTGTCTGAGATATGCTTTGGTCCATTACTGCGGTACCAGAAGCATAAACAGTTTTTGGTGCTGTACCTAATGTACCTCTACGTAATTGACCTAATTCATTTCCGTTAATTGTAAAGAACTCAATACGCTCTCTATCAATAAACACAACACCTGGCATATTACGTGCAGGATTGCCTGGGGTTAATACTGAACTATCTGTGACTACAATTGTAGAGTCATCCATTGCTAAGTCTTGTGCTAGTTCTGTAGTGTTTGGATTGCTTAATCTCTTATAATGTGTTCTACCTAACATATCTTTAAAGATCTTATAGCCAGTTAATTGTTTTGCAGTAGTATCAGCAAAACTTGTTACTAGAACAACATCATCGGCGGCTTTATATAATCCCTTACGAACAATTACAGTATTATTATCAGGGGCTACAGAATAGTCTAATCCATTAGTCAGCGGCATACCATTATATGATACCCAAACATACGCAGAATCAAATATAGGACGATTCATTACATATTCATTATTAAACTGACCATTAAATCTTTCTGTTCTAATAAAATCAGGATCATGATTAGTAAACGTAGTAATATGAATTTCATCATTAACTGCTACTGCTTTTGATAGTAATAACTGATTATTAACAATTAAATAATCTGGTTTTTGTTTTACTACAATTGCAATAACATCTCCAGTGGTTAACATATCAGTAACAAACACTACCTGCGAATTTGATTGATCGTAAGACCATTTACCAGATGATACTGGTACCATAATACCGTTAACATAAACTTCAAGATTTTTAAGATCAGTTTTTCGTTTAGTAAGAAGAATCGATCGACTAATATCAAATGCTATTTGATTATCAGCAACTTCATAATACGTAGTAATTGGCGGTGTTAATCGTAGACCATTCTTAGTTACAATAACTTGACTGTGGAACGGACCAACTTTGCCTGGCGGATAGGTTAAATCAAATACAGATGTAGCAGTAGAAGCAATAATTATTTCTTCTTTTACTTCGCTGAATGATTTATTTGGTCCGCTAAACACGTATGTTTGAATTGTGCCTTGACCGTTTATTGTAAATTTGGCTCTTGATTTATAACTAGTAATAGTATAATCTATTCCCTGCACTGCTGCAACGCCGTTTATAGTTACATAAGAACTTGCTCCATTATTTCCAATGTCTGCATATTTTACGGTACTCACAAACGAAGTAGTAGTTGCAGTTGAAGTTACAATACGATAATCAAGCAATGTTTGTGAACCTAACATTAATGTAGTTAAACTTAACCAGCCTGTTCCCGGATGTGTATTTGTAAATGTTAATGTATTAGCTTCATAGTCAATTACATAATTACTAGCACTTAACTTTGTATCATTGAATAATACAATTACAGAATCTTCATTGGCTGGTTTAGCACCTAATTTATAAGTTAATATTTCGCCGTCGACCCAATATTTCTTGTTGACAATAATTGGACTAGCACTTGCTGGTTGTGTATATACACTAATACCTACCGCCTCCTGAATCTGTCCTGGCACACACTCTTCTGGAGCATAACTTGTAAATGGTGTTAAGAATCCGTCACCGTCAACAATAATCTCTGATGGTGTTAATCCTAACGCACCACTTAATTGACCATTTACTATGGCGCCACCTGATACTGCCGCATCTAAACTATCTAAGTCTGTTGGAATAGTTGTACCGTCGCTAGTACTTGAACGGAATACAATCAACGTTGAGGTAGTAGTAAAGGCAAATGATGGAATAGTTACTGTTGATTGTGTTAATGTTGAGTTAGCAGTAGCAAATTCTGATTTAATTACTGCTCTAGCATAGGCCGCAACTTTTACTGTGCTAGTAGAATGGCTAGATGTTAATGCTTCAAGGATAGTAATAATTGGAGCCGAAGTGTAGCCACTTCCTGGATTAATAACATCGATCGATATTGCTCCGTCTACTACTGTAGCGGTGATTTCTGCATTAATTCCTGATAAATTGTTTGGTGCAGAAATATATACCGAAGTGTATTCTTGAATATACCCTACCCCAGGAACTGGCACTTCAACGTAATCAACTACCCCAGATCCGATACCAATTGGTGTAGAGGTAGTAGCATTAGGATTATACGCTACACTTACCCAAGAAGTAGTTGATATTGGACGTGTTGTGCTAGATGAAATCGACGTCACTGCTTGGTAATACTCACCATTAAATAAAACCACACTAGATGTAGAATATGATGTTACCTCAGACCAGGTACCTTGATAACTAACATAATTTATATCATCAATACGCACACCTGTTGGACTTGTATCTCCTAATGATTTAATATAAATGTTAACTTCAGTTCCTGAACTAATAACATACGGAACTGCTAATGTTTGTGTACTAGTTGATATTATTGAGAATGAGGCATATCCATCTTCTATAGCACCGTTGTCCCATGCGGTAGATTCAAACGGAAGGGCATCGTACCCGCCAGAGAACGCAAACGGTAGCGTATCCATTGACACTCCTGGATATTCAACACCGGTCATTAATTGTGGGAGATCAATTCCAGGCATTCCTGCTGTTGGAGCATAGTAATCAAATATTCTATCAGCCGCCGTATATAATTCTAGTGACTTAGGATATGTAATTTCAATAGTATCGCCTGAGCCAGGAATAAAATTTAATTTAAGAGTAGCGTATCTCTTATTGTATGATGTTGTATTGCCCGGAGAATACACAGCCTTAGTAAACACAATAGTATATTCATCAGCTAACGCTAAAATTCCATCTTTGGTTAATGTAATTTGTTCTTTGTCAGCAATAGGAACCCAAGTTAATAAGAATTCTGTATCAGATGCATTACCAGTAAAGGTTTCTGTATAAAATTGTGTTCCAATTTCTCTACTGCCTGATACCCGGTCAAACTTCATCTTTACAGTATTATGACGGACAGGACTTCCGCCTAATTGTGCATATGCACGAGCAGAGGTTAATGTTGAACTGCCACCGCCGTTGATAACAACTGTTGGCGTAGCTGTATACCCACTACCAGGATTGGTAACAATTATACGACTAATTTTTCCTAAAGCAATATATGCCACTGCGGTTGCACCTGTGCCAGTATCTCCGGCTACAGGAATAATAGATACAGTAGGAGTAGAGGTATATCCGCTTCCACCAGCAACTACATCAATAGAAGCAATACCATAGGCATAATTATCGTACCATGATTTCCATGGATATTGTAATAACATCTTATTGCCAAATTCAACCTTATTAAAATTCAACGTAGCTGTATTATAATAGGTTGGCAGATCAAAGTCTGTGTTGAAACTATTGGTCAATTCAGTTGAAGTATATGTTTCTGTAAACTGACGAATCTTTGTATGGTATGGTTTAACTTCTTTTAGAAAGTCTTCGTAATAGCTACCATTTTGTAATTTATATGTGTGGCGCTGGTCGAGACTTCCTGAATTGTTAACAACACTAATAAATGTTGTTTTAAACGCCCAATCAAGGAATTTCTGTTCACTCATTGCATAACGTACTGCTTTGAAGAATAGTTTATTCCAATAAATTTTATATACGCCAATAAAGATATCGTCTTTAATAGCATTTAAAATATATCCAATTTCAATATCAGGTGTTTGATCGTATTCCGTAACATCAAAGCCAACAATATTGTCCCATGAATACTGAGTATTAGAAATACTCCATACTGCATCTAAGAACTGAATTGTTCCCTTTTCAGCATAAACAATATTCCATTCGGTATCAAATGTCCCACCGGTGCCGTCAGTTTTGCTCAATGTTAGATAGCGACCGTCTCCGCCATTTTGCACTCGAACATAGCTGCCAACTGGTAATGTGTACAGTACTTCTAATGCATATACAGAAGGAACAGTAGCTGAAATAATAGTCAGTGGATTGTAATCTGTAGATGTCCAATCAACGTACTTCCAATATTGAGATGTATCGTAGTCTTGCGTTCTAGTCTTAAGCCAGTTAGTTGTGTTCCACTCGTAGATTGCCCATTTGCCATTTGATTCGGTGTCTGTTTGAACAACTACAGTAAATGGTCGCACTGTTAAAGTACAAGCACCAATATAGCCAGTGCCTGCTTTTACAACTGTAACTCCAATAACACGACCCAAGTCATCAATTGTGGTGGTTAACTCTGCGCCCGTTCCTGCACCAGAAGTAGTTACAGTAGGCGGTGTTAGATATCCAAATCCACCATCAGTAATAATTGCACCAAACAAGCCACCATTAGAATCTATAATTGCCTCTAATGTAGCAGTAACTAAAGAATTAGTTGGTGTTAATTTTAATATTTCAGTATCTTCAATAATAGAGTCGTAAGTTGAAGCAAGCGGTAGTTCGTCTTTTGCCTCAAGATTTGTAAAATCAATAATATCAGTAAATCGATAATCGATCATTACCGTATTAACATATTCAATAATATTTCTTAATGCTTCTTGACGATTAACAAATAAACCTTGACGGGGGCGAATGCCAACACCATAGCTTAATTTACTCGGCAATGACGCATCAGGAACCGCGTTGCCTAAACTATCGTGGCCCAATAAACTGTCTATTAATTTTTTCTCTAATAGCCAATTAGGACGACTGTTAGCATCGTTCTCTTGTAACAATAACCATTCAGTATGTCTGTTAGCAGAGTCGTTGATTGTATTGAATCCGATATTTAAATTTACAGTGTCTGTTTGAATTGCAGGCTTATAATTAGCCAACATTACTGCTGACGGGCTAATCATTGCTAGGAATTCTACGCCTGATCCAACTGGGTCGGCAATTTCATTAGCAATTTCGTAGGCAGGTTTTTTGCGATTAGGAATACCTGTAGGAATAATAGTCTTATTTTTAACCCAATAATAATATACATTAGAGAATGAATTAGAAACACTGTTGTATACTTGTTTAACACTAATTACTGAATTATCAACAAACTTAGGTTGGCCGCTGATTCCTTGTGTAGCACCTTCTGCCGTATCTGCTAGTTGACTCCAATCTGATGGCAAGTACTGTGAACGTACCCACTCATATACATCAATTGAACTACCTGGAAATGTATTGTTCCAATTATTTTTTCTATATTCTAGCTCGCCTTGTTCGTACCATACATACTTAACAGTAGATAGATCCCACCATAGTTCACCAACGTGTTCGTCAAGCCAGTTACTATCTGTGTTAACATTTGTACCAGTAATTCCTATACTATAAAGTGCAGGGTCGTAAGGGCTAATGTACTTTAATTCTTCTTTGGCAGTTCCTAGAATTTTTCCTTTAACTGGATCAACTACTTCAATATAGTCTTGAATTTGTTCAGTAGTGGTATCAATAGATACAGCTCGTGTTATTGGAGTTACATCAACTAAATCTTCTTGATTTCTAAATGCTTGCCAGCTGTTAGTACTTGTATCTATTTTATCAAATACATGAATTTGACCTTTACTTGTTTGATATCCAGGTGCTCCAACAAAAATTGCAGTATCACTTATATAAATGCTCTGACCATAATTACTATCAGCAGAAATATCAGCTATTGCTATTTCTTGTGCGTGAATCCAATAATTCCCTTTGAGTACATAGTTGTGAACTGCTCCAATTCCTGTTCTTTGTGAATTAAATGTCGTTGAGCTTCCGTCAAATGTAGTTACATCAGGACGAGTAGGGCTTGACGGGTCATTTATATATTGTACAGCAGATGCTATAGAATAGGTATCGAAAGTAGCACTAGCAGTATAACCGTTACCCAACGAAGATATAATTAGCGAATCACTTGAAGAATTAATAGATACATCGTATCCAAAATTAACATCATGAGATATAATCGGGGCATGTATTCTTTGATGCCAGGTATACCGAGTTCCATTAAATTTGAAAATATCAGTAACACCTGATCGAGTTCCTCTTTCTGCATCAAATGCGTTTGGACTTCCAATAATTAAATATTGACCATTGCCTGTCATTGCAATTGATTCGCCAAACGTATCAATGCTAGACATAGGTATTGATTCATCAAGATCACTGGCTGTAATAGTTTGTAGTATGTTAGTTCCGCTATACACATATACAACACCCGGTGTTAAGGAAGTAACTGTAGTAGGTGCAGTAACAGCGAATCTACCTAAACTAGCAGTGCCGCTAATTGAGTTACCAAATAACCCACTAGACGACGTAGTAATTTCAATAGGAGTTGATGCTGATACGTTTGTATCGTCTATTGATAAGTTAAACAGATACACAGCGTCTTCGCCTGGGGCGCCTACTAAAAGTTTATTTGTAGTAGTTGAATAGGCTAGGCTTGTCCCAAATAGCGCACCGGCTTGGCCAGTCGGTGTTGTAATAACCTGGCGACCTGTAGTTCCTCTTTCACTATAATTCTGATATTCATTTAACAACGATAATTTAACAATACCTTGATTTGATGCAGTATTGCCTGTTGACGTAGCAGTAACAATATAGTTAGGTGATGTTGCATTAATGTTTGATGTTAATGGAGCTCCTGCAATAGCTAAATTGCGGTCTGCGTCAAGAATTAAACTGCGGCCAAATCCTGTAGGGCCCTGTCCTTGATAATATGTATCAGTATCATTTACAGTATATTCATTGAATACTTCAGGAGTATCTGACAATAGATTTCTATATAACGCATATACCAATCCATAATTATTAAATGCATCTAAATAATCTGGAGCAGATACTAAAATAAGATTAGATTGATTATCACTAGCAATTTTTGATCCAAAATGCTGATTAATTTTACTAAGGCCAGTGGTGGCGGTGCTTGTATAATTATTAAGTTTTTTATAAACAACCCATTTGCCATCACCTGCATCGTCGACCCAAACTTTTTCGCCGTAGCTCCAACGCTCTAATGAAGATATGTTTACAATATCATCAAGTGTTTTAACTCTAGATGATTTAAACGCAAACAATAAACCAACAACTGGATCAGTAAATGTCGGTAGTACAGATAATGTTGACGCAACAATAAATTCTGTTGAGCTTATAATTTCACTAACCACGTAGCAACGATCAACGGTTGCATCTACTCCTGTAATACTGATTAAATCGTTTAATTCTAGTTGATGAGGTAAACTAGATGTAAATTTCAACGATTGGTACGCTACATTAATTTCTGCATTTGAAATTAAAGTAGGCTGTTGAGTTACACGCAATACATCCCATTCACCGTCTTCTTTAAATCCTAACCAAAGTGTTGTTCCTTCTGCTAATGCACGAACATCGGCAATATCTAATACACTATTCTTATTATAAACCGTTGCAGAAATATCGTCAAATCTTACATATCCCGCAACAGGCAACTGAAATACGCTATCTACAGATGATGAAGTTGCAAATATTTTATTGATGTCAAAGTCATCGGGTTTGATAATAATATCTGTTTCATCTTTATAATAGATTGTATCGACAGCGTCAGTTGGTTTATTAAAAATAAACTTTATAATTTGTGGATTTTCAACAAATTTTGTAGATTCTAAATTAGTTTCTAATTCTTGATATGTATTATATCCGCCGTAATATCCGATACGGAACGCCCATTCTTCATTAAAATCTGTACTAGTTTGAAAGTTGTTTAGGCTGGCCTTGCTAAGATTAGTCAGCGAATTCTTACTACCTTTGTCACGGATAAATCCTTGATAGAATTTATATTGTGCAATAGGGTCGCCAATGATATAATTTAAGTAAGGACGAGGAGTGTAACCTGTTAAGTGCTGAGCCATTGCCTGTTGGCCAATGTCAAAGTTGTCAATATCTAAACTATAGAAATCATCAAACTGATTAATTTTATAATCAAAGTTAGGCAATAATGCAGGGGTTGGTTTATCTTGTAAAGTTGCCCACTGATTAATATTAAATGTTTCAGTCCCGGCGATGCTGGCAAGTGCTGAATAATATTTGCCAGAAAAACGAACTGTGTCGCCAATTCCATAATCAACAAATTTCCCCCAATCTTGAATCTTTGCTTGATCAAATATAAAGCCAGGACTAAAGAAATCGCCATTCCAATCTGCTGTTCTAAATCCTTTTAGATTTACGCGGCGTTGACGATAGCCTGATTCAACGTCGTATACTACGTCATTAAACAAGGTAAAATTATTCATTACTACAACATGTTCTTTTTGTACTAGATCAAGTTTAGCAAAGAATAGTCCCTCGGTTGTATTAACTGTGTTTAAAGTAAATTCTCCATCAAGACGCACTAGAGAAAAATTCTTTGGTGGAAATGGGCTACCGTCGGCTTTTAATAAACTATATTCATAGAAGTTACTAACAATGCTGTCAACTACTCCGCGGCCTGAACGTAGTGTTAATTTGTTTGCAAATGGACTTAATGTAATAACAGAATTTTCTGACCAATTTTGTGTAGTCCAATATAAGAACTCTTTAGCAGTATAACCCCAATCAAGAACCATCTCAAGATCGTTATTAAATTCACTAAAGACAAAGCCAATTGACTCTAACCAGCGACCATATCCAATAATAAGATCATAAACTTGTTGTACAGTAGTATATTCTACGCCATAAGGTATTGTAGTTTCTGTTGTATCAAAATTTGTTCTGCGCAGTACAGACACGCCGCCAGTTGTTGGTAGATATGGTAGTGACTGATAATATGTTTTAGTAAATGCAACATCACTATTGTGTTTAGTAATTACACGATAATATCTATCGTTATAGAATACAATGTCACTAATGTTATATGTTGTGTTTTCTTTCCATACTGTATAAGGTGAGCTTTGGCCGCCAACCGTTTCAGCTTGATCCACATTTGATGCAAATGGTTGAAATACATTGAAGTATGGACGGAATTTATCGTAACCCCTAACTGCCCATCCTTGAGAGGTACGCTGTATTATTAAACCTGAAATATTTAAACTTTCAATTGGAGAGCTTTGATTATAAAATATTGAATAATCTTCACTAGGTATTAATACACCCGGATATGCACTAGTAGGGTCAACCGCATCAATAGAGATTTGTAATTTATCCTTGCTGGCAAATCCGCCAAGTTTTAACATTAAGTTGTAATCTATATTTGCTAAATCAGTTTTTAAACTATTAATATAATTGGCATCTCTAGTAATACCCGTCTCAATAACATATACACTATATCCGGTAGCCAACACCCTTGAATCGTTAACCGTGTCTCTAAATAATGAAACTTTAGAAGGATTTAAGAAAATTTCATCACTACCATATTTGTATTGGTTAGCAATATTTTTAATCATTCTGCTGGTATCAAACATACTTGACGCATAGGTTGCAGGGCGAGCCAATGCCAACACTATCTGACATGCAAACGGCCACCAGCTACTTCTTCTCCACGCTGTTTCTGCAGGGGCTTGATCACCAAACTGCCAACTAGCAACATCAGGTGGTAGCTTAATATTTGTTGCGTCAGTAAATCCGGCTTCAATTGGGCTTAATAAATTTCCGCTTGTATCAACAGGAATTATTTTGCTTAATCCGGGACGAGCATAATGTAAATCTATTCCTTGGCGATTACCTTGCGCAATACGGCCGGCTTCTAAGTCGCTCCATAGAACGCCATTGCCAGCAGTATAAGGGGCCGGACCATAAACACCTGTCCACCACGATGGTTGCTCGCTAAAGCCTAACATTTCCCAAGGATGAGTGTGAGGACGATCTGTATCAAAATAATAAGTGTACACTCCTCTCCAAAATCCTGTTAAGGTACTACCGTCTAGATGATTAATAGATCCTGTGTAATTATATGTAAACGAATTAGTTTCATATGTGTCAGAGTTACTTTGATCATATATAGAATTAGTTTGATAGTCTACTCCAAACAATCCGGCCCAACGTAAGAAATCTGGGGATAGTAGATTTACAAGACCAGACTGACTAACTCCTGTACTTCTAAATGCGCCTGGCATAACATCATCAATGTTTAATAAGCTAGGATTATATTCAATCTTTAAATTATTATAGATTCTTGTTTCGTATTCTAAAATAACAGCATCTCGATAATCAATCTTTCCAGCTGCATAATCCTCGAGGCTGGTAAATGCGATCGTAATACTGCCATCATGGCCTTGTATTACTCGTTGAGGCCCAGTTAGATATGTGTTGTCAATATAGATTGCTGGTTTAAATTTTGGATACAAGCCTAATTTAGTTGGGGTTGGCGGAATATAACTACCTACTGTACTAATATAGTCAACAACCGTAATAATATCATTTTTTGCCAATGATTTAATTATTGTAATACTAGAATCGTATTTGCTAATTGAATAGTCATAATTCTTTGTTAATAAATTACCGTTTAGATATACTAATACAGCACGTTCACTTAATACAGTATCGTTGAATACACTGGCAAGACTATAGCGAACATTTCGACTATCCGTTACTGTAAATGTTCTAGTAACCGCATTCTGCCCATGAGCTAGCATGTCTGAATAATTATACGCTGATGTAAAATCTTTTGTAGCGTTTAGTGCTAACAGGGCTGTATCTAAACTTTTTCCTGGAGTATATGTCCCGCGAAGCTCAGTAACATGTTTTATTAAATTAGTTTTAAATTGATTATACTCGGTTGACACTTTTCTTATAGCATCAATAAGATTATGTTCTTTAGTTCCAAGGAAGTAGTGAGCAAAACTTACCGGGTTATTATGACTTACTAGCCGTGTACCATAGGCGGCGGTGTTTCCAATATCTCTAAAATTATTTGATCCTGGAAATTTTCCGCTAAAATTACTATTATTATTTGCCATTGTTAAGGCATGGTCACTTAATTCAGTAAATGAAAAATCAGTAATTGGTCCGTTTAATGGATTATTTGTTAGATTAATCGGAGTTTCATAATAACCATTAGAGTTAGCGGACTTTGCAGTATACAGTTTAATTAAAATACGATCTTCGGCACTAAATGTTGATGTAGACAAAACATAAGCACGTGATTCATCAATAATTATTTTGTAATTTAGGTCTTGAATTTGCTTAACATCATTAATAAACACCTCAACTAATAAATCTGCGGTGATGCCCGGATAATCTATTGCATTGATTTGAACATACCCAATATCGGCTGTTAATACTTGATATTGTAAAATAGGAACTGGGCGATCAATCGACTTTGTCCAAACGTTAACATATTCATTATTAAGTTTAAGATATCCATTAGCTACACTCAATATCTCTACATTTCCTTTAACAAAATTATTAAATGTGTCTGACATAAAATAATTGTTAAACAAATACTCACCAACATTAGATACATTTCTGTATTTTAGTGGAAAACCTAACACAGAATCTGCTGTTCCTGTTCCAACAGCGTAGTTAAATAATTTAGTACCAGTAAATCCGCTTTCGTAAACAGTTTGATCAGAATATCGATTACCTTGATTATCGTATAACTCAAACACTGGCATTTGATTAATAGATGTTTTTTGCTGACCATACAACCAAGTAGTTCCGTCAAACCACCAATTAGTGCCTTTATATTTTTCACCACGAATTGCTAACACCGCATTAGATAATAACGGTTCACTATCAATTGCTTCTTCTAAATCAACAACTAATTGATTGTTAACAACAACAAAATTTACATTATAAATCTTGCCGCGGACTAGTGGGTCGTTATCTGCGTTGAATATAACACGGTGACCTTGTTCTATTAGCACTCCATCAATATAATATCCTGCCGATTTTTCAACTACTCCAAATGCATCAGTAGTATGATTGTCGATTAAGTCAACGTATTGTTTTGCAACTGTTCCAAAATTATATAAATGTAGTCCAGCGACAAATTCAATAATTGGTCGTTGGGCTCTTTGATCGCTGGGATATACTACAGGCACGCCATTAGCTTTTGCTGTAGAAGCAAGTACCCTAGAGTGAACCCAACGATTATATCTTGCCCAAGAGTTTTTATCAGGACTAGCACGGTTACTAGTAATGTATTCTGGAGTTAGTGGAACATATTGAAAATCATCAAATGGGTATTCGTCAAACGGAGTAGCATCAAAGTTTACATCTAAATTAGTTGTACCTGTGCCAATATTTGTTAAACTATCATAATCAACAAGAACAATTGCAGTACCTACACCTTCAACAAAATATTCTTTATTTTGATAACTTTCAGGAGTTACTGCGCCAACAAATTTAACCTTCATTCCGTTGCTAAATTTAACGCCATTACCTGAGGTATATGTTTGCTTGCCAACAATTTCAGAATCAACATCAATTGCAGTATCTTCTTTAAGTGCTTTAACATTTATTTGACCTACTGCATCGGCATTACCTTCAGCAAAGTAAAATAAAGCGTTAGGGGTTGTTTCATCAACAGTGACAATAATTTGACCTTTTTTAATGCCATTATTTGATGCACCTATGTATAAACTAGTTGCACCTTGAACATAAGCAGTTTTAATATAGAAAGGATATGCACTATCAACATTGAATATATAAGTTAATCCTCTATATAATGTTAATAGCGGAGTAGGTGTTAATCCGTCAGGCATGAATATTAATCCGGTGCCATCAGCAGAGTCTGTTACAGTATATGTGCTAACCGCAGATTTTTGTGTGCCGGTGATCTCAATAGTATCAGGGCCGGTAGGCATCCAATAATATTGACGGTAGTTAATAAACTTATCCCAGTCAATATGTGGATTATAAGAATAAGATTCAGGACGAAATAATCTATCTAAATTAGAAACAGAAGCATTATTATTTTCTAATTCATTAATTAAATCATCATACCCCAATGCCATAGAAATATTTTGCTGGACATCTTTTATAATTAATCCAGGCTCTAATTGATAAGCATTTCTTAATTTGCTGCCGCCGTCAATATAATTGTCTTTAGTAGGATCAAAGTTTGGACTTAGTTTACTACCCATAAATCCGTTAATGCGTTCTAATTGCGGTTGTTGAATCAGTTGATCGAGTGTGCTGGCTAGAAATTTAGCGTTCTTGTCAGTTCGTAAATATCCTGGTAATAAATCAGATGATCGACGGGTGAGGGATGGATTGTCTACGCCTACTGGATTGTTAATATCTCTACTTGCCATTCTTAAGCACTCGCATTTGTATTGGTAATAACTGGGGATACTGAATTAATTTGTGCTGCCGTTACTGCATCAATAATTTCTATATCAGTTGCAGTTGCTCCGCTAATTAACAATTCATTTGGCTGACATGTAATTTCAAATAAACTACCAAAAGGTATATTAGGATTTTTAGGCACAATAATAAAGTTTAAAATATCAGGAGTCATTTGATTTAATACATAGGTCGACAATTCAGTAAAATTAAATGATTGACCAAACTCCCAATTAGATACATTAAAGAAATTATTAATAGCAACTAATATTTTTGTAATTAAATCATTGTCGCTAGTAATTCTTGCAGGATTACGCACTGCTTTGAATGTAGCTTGTAAATTTGCTACCGCTTGTGTTCCAAATAATACTTTGTAACTTGCTGGATGAAATACTATCGTGTCTGAGATTGATTTAATTGGATCCAATGTTGCAGAAAAATTATTTTCTAAACTTTGACTTGTTGGTGCAAGAGGAGGAGTAGTTCCGCCTGATTGTAGATAGTAACGGAACGCAGTATCATATTCTGTTGTTAAGACAAAAATATCAATAATATTAGATTTGCTTGGATCAATGCGGCGCTCGTCTCCGCTGTTATGCATATAATGAAATTTTATTCCTGAACGGCCTAGTTTAGCAAAATAGTTAGTATTTAAAATATAAGTTCCAGAAATAGTATTGTACGACTTAACTACATCAGCATTGTAGAAATAAAATAATTTACCGTCTGCTGGTGTTCCGATAACATCTGATTCGCTTGGATATGCTGTAATTAATGATTGGTCTGACAATAGACTGTATCTATTTCCGTCGCTTGAGATTTCAAAATATATAAAATTCTTAAGGAACGTTGTTTGCAGATCATTATACAACGGATTAACAATTTCTATAAATGCATCAGGATTGTCAATTTGTCCGTCATTGTTTGCATCGTAGAAACTTACAACAACTTTTTTAGGTTCCACATATCCGTCAGTTTCCGTAACTGAACTATCAATTTGCCAGCGATAATCAACCCCTAATCCTGACGAAGCATTATTTGGTTTTCTGTTTATACCTAATATATCAATTTGATCTTTTATTACTGATCCAGTAGTATAGTCATAATTGTTATTAGAATAATCGACGAAGAATGCCGTTTGCTTATCGCTTTCAAAGATGTATTCTTGTAATCTATATGACACTCGATAGGCCAATCCTGTCCATTCAAACAAAATCATCCAACTAGAATCTTTTTGTGTATTTGACGTATCTGCTTGATATGTTAAATCAAAACTAGACTTAGAGTCAAGATTTGAATTAGTAATTATAAACCATTGACGTGATGCTCGACTAAAGCTCAAACCAAAGTTCTGTTTAACTGAACATAAATTAACAACCTGTGTTTCAAACGCATAACTGAACACTGTAACAAATGCAGGAATAATTTCAAATGGAATAGCAGTTGAAGGAATTTTTCCAGATAATATAACTGGGCCTGTGCCGTCATTTAATGCACCTTTGCCTGAATTTGCACCATCGCCTACTATTTGAATAACCTTTGACCATTTGTATACTGATGTAGTGTCGTCTTGATTAAATGTTAACTCACCCGATGGTAAGAAATAATATTGTACGTCGCCAATGATTGGTGCCTGAAATTTAATTAATGCGCCGGCTGTAATGTATTGTGCATCGTTACTGCTAAAGTATCCTGTTTGTACTGGTATTGGTGGGGTATCGTTAGTTTGAAAGTATCCGGTCGTTTGATCAGATTTTTTAGTAACTCTATTCCATGTGTAACCTAAATTTATAAAGGTTGGACGTGGATATTTTGATGAATCATAATAGAAATTCTTAAACGTGCTAGATGCAACTACTGGCTCAAGTTTATTTTTGATTGCGGCAAATACTTCATTACGTGAAGTAAATTTAAATTCAAAACTTGGTAACTTAGATTCTTTATACAGCATGCCATCCTTAGCAAAAATATCTGTATTAGAATAACGACCACTAATATCTGATAGTTCAAAATATTTTGAAATGCCACTAGATATGCGATTAACACTTGTTACTTTAAGAACACTATTACCAGCCGTCAGAGGACCAATGTTATAGTCTTCTGCCGTAATCATTCTATTCTGTAGATAATATGTTTGTGGTGCTTTTTGTTTAATGCTAGCAATTGATTCCGGACCACTACTATTGGTTATAGTATACTGTAGACTTAGTGTTAATGTTAGCTGATGAACATTACCTGCTTTATTAGCATACGGAATAGTAATGTTAATACCTGACAATTGATCAGGAGTAATTGAATATGTTTGACCGTTGCTTTGACGATAGAACAAACGGAAGTCGCCCTTAGGCAGGTCGCCAAAGGAACCATCGGCAAAGTTTAAATCAATTTGATCATTGTTTCTTGATGCAACGGTATATACTGTTCTGACATTGTTAGCAATGTTATTGTAAATTACATTGTTGCCAACTAGTGAATCAACCTTGGACCATAATTTGCTATACTGACCCGATGCATCAATTTGCCATAGCCATACATCAGTATTGTTAATGCCGTTAGCATTAATTCCAATTAACTCGTTAGCTACTGGATTAGTAATTGTAAATCCTGTTGAGGCAATAGTACCTTGACGAAGGTGAACAAAGAATCCCGAGTTGGCAGAACTAGCACCTTGATTATCATTTTGAAACAAATAACTAAATGCTCCACCTGGAATTGGTGTTTGTTCGTAGACATAATCCTTTCCATTAAATGTTGCACCAGTAATTTCAAAAGCCATTGAGGTGCCGTTAATTGGTTTAGTTATACTATAGATAGGTAAGTCAGTACCTTGATTATTAATTAGGTATTGTTGTGTTTGAATTCCACCGATTGTTTTTGAATCGTTGGGACGCCCAAATACTGCTGCGCCTGGCATAGCAGAATTTAAAATACTGATGTACTGCTGGTACCAGTTTGAATTTGTAGGATCGTTCCACCCAATAACTTGATTAGCAAGATTAGTGCCATTGGAATCAATAACATCTTCGGTGGTTGAGATAGCAGAAATTTTCAACATTCCATTTGCAGGAACGTTGCGTGTTGGGTTATAACTGATTAACTGTGCAAGGCGTAATACAGAATCTTTCCGTTGTGCTGTTTCTAGAAAGTTTTCACGAGCATTTAAATCAACACGGAATGATAGATTTTGACCAAGATACGCAATAAGATCGATAAGAGCAATATACTCGCTAGAGTCGATATAATCGTTAAATTCTTCGGGGTATGTTTCACGTAGATACGTGATCATTGTTCGACGCAGAGTGTCAAAATCGTAACTTTGGAAGTCTGCATTGCGGAAACTTTGGTAGATCTTAGTCCAACTTTCTGCAACTAGTAGTTTGTTTTTTGTTGACGGTATCATATGCTATACTATATCCTAGATAACATATTTATTGAAAATATTATATTGGTATATTATTGTTGCCTAACTATGCCAAGTTCTTTGTCAAAGCTCAGGCTCATTTGTTGCGTCATATTTTGTTGAACATAAAATAGCGTACAGTCAATGATCATACCGTATTCTGCTTCTGTAACGTTGATTTGTGTTGGAACTACTCTAGGATCGTAGTTAAGAATACGAGTAACATCTTCGCTAATTAACTGTTTAATGTTGTCAGTAAACGGTTCAAATATTAGACTCCAAATTACAGTTCCAAATTCTGGATTCATTACTCGTTCGCCTAGTTTTGTCTGAAACATATTCATAATATCTTGCTGTATTAAAGCAAAATCATAGAGCTTGTTGTTTAGACTAGAACCGTCAACTGTACTGAATCCTTTGTAAAACTGGCTGGATTGCACACTTGCTTGACTGCTGACATTAGCAGGATTAATAACGATATTTTTATAGGCCATACTGTATTTACCCTGTTATGCTGTAGCTATTGTTCCGCCGCCTTGTTGGTAGTAGGCAACTGCGGTGCTGTAATCTTTAGGATGTTGATTATACGGGCTTCCTGGCAAGCTGGCCCATGTTTTATTAGTACGTTTAATAGCATTTTCAAAATCACCCGATTTAACGTAATCAAGTGCTCTTGCACGTTTCAATAATAAAATACATGCTTTATCTTGACTTGCAGGACTGAAATCAGATAGACCCAATGCTCGTTGACATTCATCCCAAGTTGATGATAAGAACTGATACGCACCTGCGGCTGTAGATGTTAGTCCTTTACCGTTAACTCCGGCAGTAATAGCTTGTCGTGGGTGATCAGCAAAACCTTCAAATAGTTTGCCGGTAAACATTGTGTTGTATCCTGTGGAGCCCGATGTTCCTTCGCATACTCGAATAGTCCACAAGAATGCTGCAATATTATCTTGCTCAACATCACCTGTCTTAGTGGGCGGCGTTCCTGCTACTGCTGGTGGCACTTTGTAATCTACGCTAGGTTGTTTAGCGGACTGTGGACCTGAACTATTACTTAGGTCCGTAGCATCAGGTGCAAACTGTGATGGATTAATATTTTCATGTTGATCCCACGGTTCGTGTGTTGGCACACGTTTCATGATGGATATAAGATCACTAGCTTTGTAGAATTTCTTGTTTGCCCAACCTTGATCTTGATCACGATTAGGTAAACTATATGTAGGTAGTGCTACTGCTGGGGTTGCGGCATCTGGCGGATTGGCCCCTTCGGCGGCTGCCGCAGTTGGACCATTCATATCAATCTTACCAGCAGTTTCAAGGTGGTGACTGGATGATATATTTGTTGTGCCGCTAGCACTAACTTTCCAGTCTGGTGCTACTTCGTTGATAGATCCTGCGGCTTTTAGATATAAACTGCCACCAGCATTAACATGTATTGCACCTGGAGCACCTACATACACATTAGACCCTTTAATATGTGTTTCGCTTGCTGATTCGTAATGAGCTGTTGATCCAACCCTAACATCTAAATTGCTCTGCATAGTAATAAAGCCCGACTGTGCAGTATTGACTATAAAATTGCCAACTGTATCGAGATGGAAATTGCCACCAACAGAAACATTCATATTTCTGCCAGCTTCAAGGTTAATGTCTTTGTCTGCTCTAAAGTTAAAGTCTTGCTCAGTATGTATTGATACGCTGTCTTGAGCGTAGATATCAATCTTGCCGTTGCTGGTCAATTCAATCCAAGCAGTGCCTTTACTATTGGCAATGTAGATTAAATCTGATGAATTATGCATCAGGATTTGATGACCGGTGCGTGTTCTAATACGTACTAATTCATTGTGTCCATCTTTGTCACCATCGTCCATCACAAACTGTGTGCCGCCTAATCGACTAACAGGTAGCGAGAATAGTTTTCCGCCTTTTTCAAAACCTGCTTGTTTCTTAGGAGAGTTAACATCAATTGGGCCGGGGGTTGAAATGCCAAACACACTGCTCGGCACCTCTCTACGAGCAGAACTAGATGTTACACCTCTAATTGTATCTGTTAATAATCCTTGCTGTAGTAATCTATCAGCAAACGGGTGAACTGCTTTCTTAAGTGTATCAATGTTAGGATTAGATAGTTTTTGACTCTTTTTATGATATTCTGCAACAGGAACATAATCTGTTCCATACTTTGTTAGTTGCTCTGGCGTCATTGCTGAATAGCGGCTTGCAGCTATTCCAGGCACCATGTGGTTTTGAAATTGGTCTTGCACACAACCGAACCAATACCCTTGATTGATTTTTCCGTCGATAAAGATTACCATTACAGTAGAACCAATATCCGGTGGTACCATCCACATACCGTAAGATTTTTGTACATCGTCAAATTTTGAAGAATCGTTTCCTTCAAACTTTACTGAACTTACTCCATAAAACGGGCTAAGATATTGTACTGGTATTGCGGCAGATGCAGTAGTCGGTACACCACCAATATTTTTAATTACAACTACTTCAAGAATTCCCATATAGGAAGAGTCGAGGTGATTAACTACCCTGGCAAGGAACGGTCCCGGCGTAGAGATTTTTTCAAGACTTGAACGTTTTTCAACAGACATTAACCTTCACCCCATCCACTATTGTTATTGTTATCTTGTATTAATTTAGCTATTGGACTCTGCTGTAAACTACCATACTGGGCCGCAGCCGTCTTTGCCAACGTGCCTGCATAGTTTGCGCCGTCTTGTACAATATTTTTTACGGTGTTAAGATTGCTTTCAACAGATCCTAAATTTATATTTGCTGGCATAACTCCGTTAACTGTATTTTGTGCTAGCGAGCCAATGTTGTTAGCTACGCCCATTGCACTGCCAATAACAGCATTGGCTTGATTTTGTGCGGCTGTAATTTGTCCTACTATGGCGTTAACATCACCAAACCCTGCGGCTAATCCTGCGGTTGCTCCGCCAATTGCATTTTTTATACCAGCAACATCAGTAAGCGGTGCTAAATTTGTTGCACCTTTTAATAAATCAGCGGCAGACTTTCCTGCTTTTTCCATCGATGCTAGTGCTGAATCAATAAGCGGTTGTGGAGCAATACTCGGCAATGCAATCGCTGGAAGATTTGCTAGTTTTTCTTTAACTAGTTTTCCAAGGTCAATACCTTGATTAGCAACATCTTTAAGATTTACGTTGTCAGGTAATAGGCTAGCTACTCCAGCTAATTCTTTAGTAAGTTGATTTTGTAAATTTGATGCCATGCCTGTTATGGCGGCTGTGTCTATTCCTAATTTTGCACCAATGGCAGCTGGATCGTTTAGGAAAGAATTTTGTACAGCATATATAGAATCTTTTGCTTTGCCAACTACTCCGGCAACATCGGTTCCTAGTGTGGACAATGATTGGCCAATACCAGCAACTGCATTATAAGCACTTGCTCCAGCATTAGTAATACCGGTCACTGCTTGTGTACCAACAGCTATTGCATTATCTCCAATTGCTTTAACATTACTGGTGATATTTGTTGCAAGGCCTTCTGCGGCTTTTTGAACGTTAGCAACTTGACCGATAGCATTGCCGGCCGCATTAACTGCACCCGAGGCGGCTGTTAAATTATTAGTTCCGGCAACTGAAGTTAATCCTGAGGCTGCTAGTCTAATGCCACTCGATAGTGCATTAATACCAATCAACGGTGATATGCCCAATTGCCCAGATAGTGCGGCGGCTTGGCCAACTGCACCTTTAACCTGTGAAAGTATTCCTGCAACTGCAATTGAACCCGGAAGGTCAAAAGATGCAAATCCTTTGCCAAATAAATTACCAAGACTAAAATCATTAGGACGAAGCCCTTGGAATCCAACAGTAGCGGGGGCGGTAGACTTAACCTGTTGTTCACCTTTAAGCGGTATAGTCTTAATATTATTTGCCAGTCGTGGAGTTTCTTTTCCAACTATTTGTCCAGGGGCTCGAATAATTTCTAATGACTGTGTAAACATCCCATCTTTAAAATAACTTTTTAGTGTGTTTACTCTGTAAATTCCACTAAACGGTACTAGATTTGCATCAAATTGCATTATGCCATTTGCACCAATATCAATAGGGTTTCTATAATTAATATTAATAAAAAGATCGCCTTGTGTAACTGCTGCTTCTCCGCCTTTTGTTAAAAAAGAATCTGTTAATTGTAGGTTTTCCGTGGCCATTCCGCCTGTTACTAAAAAATATGGATCACCTAAAATTTCTAGTGTGCCTTGCACAGTATCAACCGCATTTAATAATGCGTTATGTAGGCCTTGCGCCATTCTATAGTACGGATCAGCCTGCGGTAAATTTCCTGTAAGGTCGGGTGCTTTTATAAGACCGGGGTCAACTTTTGATGACGCCGTAGGAACTGACGAAGAGCCTGAATTTTTTCCGTTAGTTGCAATTGCTGAGTTTGGCTGTGATGCATCTAAAGTATTTTGTGCGCCACCTGAGGCGGCTGCTTCTGGGTCGGCTAGTTTATTTCCTAACATCGCAGGAATACCTGAATAGTATAGAGAATCAAATTTTAAATTAAATTTTAAGACATCAACATTCTTGCCGGCATAGATGTAATTGTATGATCGTTGTATCGATCCTTTAATTTTACTAGCATCAAATGTTCCTTGTTCTTGTCCGGGTACCCGAGTGTAGTGAATCATAAACGGTTCAACCACATATGTGTATGTACGAAAATATTGGTTTGTTACATTATCGTATCCTCTATCTAGCGCGACTTCTTGTCTAACAGAAAAATAAGGCAACATACCTTTATTGTCGCCGGCTTTGGCTTTAGACAATACTGCATCATCTAATACATTCTTACGAACATATTCACTATCTCGTATTATAGCGGCTATACAATCATGTATCTGTGAACCAGCTGAAAATACGATTGTTCCTACGTTTGGTATTAATTTGCCAGTAGCCGGATCTGATGTTTTTGACGGAGTAGCATCAGGCGCCGGAGGCCCTGCTTGTTCTACAGGAACAGGGGCTACATAATCTTTAGAAGCAACATATCCATTTTTAAATGCCGCGGCATCTCCCGACTTAAACACCGTTGTTGATCTAAGTTTATCGCTCATAGGAGATTCTAATAATTTTTTATTTTGATATGAATTTGAGGTTGTTTTTGAAGCTTTAGGATATAATATTGCCTGCTCAACACTTTGTTTTCCATTTGTATCAACTATAGCAGGAACAGATAATCGATAACTATCGGATTTAGTAGTTTTGGTGGTTTCTTTTTTCTCTCCTTCAAACATATCCTTAATACCTTCAAAGAAATTTTCTAATATTTCTCCTACAGTATTTCCTGCTAATTTAATATCAGCACGTAATGTATTACTAGAACCAAAGCCCATCTGATTTGTTGGGGTAGCTGTAATTTTATATCGTGTTCCTTGTTCGTCGACGGTTACATCAACAGTTGTAATAGTAATAATAAAAAATCTTTCGGTTCCTGGAATAATTTCTGGTCGAGAGTCGGCTACATTTTGATTATCGCGATACCCTTGAAACTGAAAGCGTAAAGCAAATACGCCCTTCATATAATCATTATAGCCGGCGGCCTGAGCCGCAGTTTGTAATGCTTCAATAAATCCGTTTATACTATATGGTTCATATACCCCAAAACTAATTGCAGTGGCTTGAGATGACCCGCCTTGCGTTGAGCCAGCACCAATAAGACTTTCAATTTCAATATTATCGATATACATATCAAATCGGCCGGGACTATTTTTATTAAATCCGCCAACTAATCCTGCTACTGCTTGTTTATTTTCTGCTGACTGTTGTCCAACTGCTGAACTAACTCCCATACCTTTTGTACCTTTGCCAGCAGAATTTAATACTGAAAATTTGTTAATACTAGATTTTACAGCCGATAAATTGTTAACTGCATCTGGAGAGACTGCGCCTAACGCAAAATTATAAGTCCATGATCGATATGCGTGTAATGGATTTGATTTTTTAGCATCTGAATATCGTTCTGTTCCGGCTGTAAAGGTAGTTCCAGGATTTGTAGATGCGGTTTTTTCTGCAGAGGGGTCACCTGTTTTTACTTCTGCTACGTCTGGTTGATTTGCAGGAGCGGGTGCACCAAAATTTGTGACTTTGCCGTACTGATCAGTAAATATCGTTCCGTCTTGCGCACCTGCTTGGTATCGCGCATACGCGGCGTCGAGTGTTTGCTGAATTTCTGGGTCATTAGCGCGGCGCTGAGCGGTGTCAGCATTTGTATATACTATGTCAGCCATTTATCCGCCTATTGCTGTTCTAATGGTTTCCAGTTTAGGCAAGTAAATTGTCTGTCCTGGAATAAAATCATAAACAGAATCTCTAATAACATCTTTATTTCTAACGGCAAACACCCACCATAGTTGACTGTCACCATATATATCGTTAGCGAGTAGATCAGGACGATGCATATATAGACTTGTTAAAGTAAATTGAATATCATCTGCTTGAGCAGGAATATCTGTAAAATTTAAAATGCCAAGATATCCGTTTACTATATCTGTATTAGCATACGGACTTGTTTTACTATAGTTAGACATTATAGATATCCTTTATATTTGAAGTCGCCTTTATTCCATTGTTTAACATTATATGACAATTGTTCTTGGCGACTATACATAACATTAAGAGTTATTTGAATAGTACTAAGACTAGGAACTAGACTATGGCCGTATGTATTATTGCTTCCGGGACGACCAACAGTAATATAATCTACGTTGTCTTGCAAATCGTGGCGCCAGCTAGTAATAGCAACAGGCACATTATATAACATAGCATCACCATATGCATCAAGCCGGCATACAGGTGGCGGTGCTCCTGCATCTGGATCATTCCCCCATTTCATTTTTGTTAATCCGCGAAGGAGATGTAGCACTCCTAATAATACCGCACCTTCGTATTCATTTTGTACAGTAAATTTTGCTGTTACGTTAATTGGACCTACTGCACCGTGTTTGAAAAAGTATTGAGCGTAATTTGAATGAAGTGGGGAACTAGTTGCATATTCTGCTTTGTTGTCCATACTAATTGTAGGAGTGTATGGAAATAATATTCCACCATTTTTTTGTAAAATATTTCCTGGGCCTGCGCCGGGTGTTCCTGATTGCATATATTCGCTAGGCAGTCGCAATTTTACTCTTAGGTCTTTTGCTGGTCCCCACGAAGCTGTTGCCGGTGCTGGACTATCGGCTGATGCACCAAATGGTGGCTTGCCTGCGGCAGCTTGACTTGCGGCAAATGCTTGACGACTACTGGCTGCACTAGCGGCGGTGGCCGGTTCGACAAAATCACTGCCAACCCACACTGGATTATTACCTTCATCTAATGACCAACCTGGATAAAGATTAGGAGGATCACCATCATCATATGCTGGACCATTTGGAACAGTTGGTTTGGTTGCTGATTCGCTTGCTGTAGTAGTTTCTGTTGCTACAACAGTTTCTGTTGTAGTTGTTCCATCCGGATTAGTAATAACAGTAGTTGTATTACCTTTTCCGTCATCGGATGTCTGTACAACTTTTCCACTATCGGTTACTTGCTGAGAATTAGACGAACCATCTGCATTGGTATTTGATGCTGGGTCTGGAGGAGTTGGATTTGGTTTAACAGTGTCTGGGGCGGCAGTGGCAATTTGCGCACGAACTTCGCGTATTTGATCTTTTAGTGCTTGTTTTTCAACTTGAACCGCGTCATAGTTAGCCCTTGCAGTTTGAACTGCTGAATATAAATCTCCCGTATCGGGTCTACCGGCTGCTATCCAAGCATCTTTAGTCGCATTAAGTTCTTTAATGGCGGCGGGGTAGGTACCATCAAAAACAACAGACCATTGCTGGACTATGTCTGCTTCTTGGGCCTTTAATTCTTCTAAGGTTGGCATTAAATTTATTCCTCTATGCTATATTTACCTAGATAAATAAAGTGCTAACATAATGATTTTGGTTGACAATACCAACCCGTTTCCAGTATAATATACAAAAGGAGGGTGCGCTAAGATGCCCAATTCAGTAATCATACAGCCGTCAGGCCGCAAACAGAAGTACCTAAATAACAAAGATTTATTAGCAGAAATACATAAAAGTAAAGCAACATTCAGTAGCTATATCAGCAAAGACTATGTACAACATGACATTATTTTACCAAATTTAGATAAAATAAACATCCGTACCTTAGCAGATGCCAAGCGTATACGTGCTAAACGATTAGGGTTACAGGCGTTTAATGCCGCTAGACTAGCAGGTGATAAGAAAGTCAAACTGATCGAAGTTACGCCAGACTACAAAAAAATACCTAAAATAGATCTAGTTATTCGTATCATGACGTTTGAACATATTCCGCTTGCCCCGGGTCGTAAGAAAACTACAAAAACTACAGCAGATAGTCATGAGAAGGTAAATTTTCCTCCGTATCAACATTGGAAGTTTGATGAAAACGATAATCTTGTATGCGTGGGTAAGAGTCATTGGAAGGGCGGAATTAAAACAGGTAAGTTTAGTAAAGATCACGGACGCATTACAGAAAACTTAGGCAAGATGTATATCAAGTTGTCAGAGCGGTACGCACAGCGAAGCAACTGGCGAGGTTATACCTATGTTGACGAAATGCGTGGACAAGCGATTCTACAGTTGTCGCAGATTGGTTTACAGTTTGATGAAAGTAAATCAGAAAACCCATTTGCATATTATACTGCCGCAGTTACTAACTCGTTTACTCGTGTGCTCAACATTGAAAAGAAAAATCAAAATATTCGAGACGATATGTTAGAACAGAACGGTTTAACCCCTTCAATGACACGTCAGAACAGCGCAGAATTTGCTGAAGAAACTGCTCGTCAGGCCGAATTGTACAAAAACATGCGTATGCCAAAAACCAAAGAGACTTCGGAGGAAGAAGATAGCGACGGGATTTGACATCTTGCATATAATCCTGTATACTAGTTGTTAGGAGAGCTATAACGATGCAATTATTTAAAAAAGTAGCCTGTTTCACAGATATACATTTTGGTCTTAAAAGCAATTCAGTCGCACACAATCAAGATTGCGAAGATTTCGTAGATTGGTTTATTGCAGAAGCAAGGGCCGCTGGTTGCGAAACCTGTATCTATATGGGGGACTGGCATCACAATCGTAACTCTATTAACTTAACAACATTAGATGCTAGTCTGCGCTCACTTGAAAAATTGGGCGCAGCCTTTGAACAATTCTTTTGGTTTCCAGGAAATCATGATTTATTTTATAAAGACAAACGCACAATCCATAGTTCCGCTTTTGGGAAGCATATTCCTGGTGTTACTGTTGTGGATCACATTCTCACTCAAGGCAATGTAACACTTGTTCCGTGGCTTATCGGTGATGAGTGGAAACAGATGAAGGATTTAACCAGTCGTTATGTGTTTGGTCACTTTGAACTGCCTAGCTTTTACATGAACGCCATGGTACAAATGCCAGACCACGGCGAGTTAAGTCGTAGTGATTTAAGCAAACCAGAATACGTATTCTCAGGACATTTCCACAAGCGTCAGCATAACGGTAATGTTGTTTATATTGGTAATGCGTTTCCGCATAATTTTGCAGACGTGTGGGACGACGATCGCGGTATGATGATGATGGAGTGGGGCGGGGTACCTGAATACAAAGCATGGGACGATGCGCCAAAATTTCGTAATATTAAACTTTCAGAACTTATCGATCGTAAAGACGACGTTTTAAAATCAAAAATGTACTTGAAAGTTAATTTAGATATTGATATTAGCTTTGAAGAAGCAAACTTCTTAAAAGAAACATTTATTAATGAGTATGATATTAGAGAACTTAGTTTAATACAAGAAAAAGCCAACATTGATCAAGCATATGAGGACGGGCCTGATGCAGAATTTGAAAGCGTAGACAAGATTGTTATGGATCAGTTGATCAGTATTGAATCAGAATCGTTTGATCGTAAGCTATTACTAGACATATATAATAACCTATAAGAACATATGGCCTTTAAAATTAAGAATATAACTGTGAAGAATTTTCTTTCAGTAGGTAATCAAACACAAGCAGTAGATTTTGACAAAGAACATCTAACACTTGTTCTCGGTGAAAATCTTGATCTAGGCGGTGACGACTCCGGTAGTCGAAACGGCACAGGTAAGACTACTATGATTAATGCTCTAAGTTATGCGTTATATGGTACTGCTCTTACTAATATACGTAAAGAAAATTTAATTAATAAAACCAACGGGAAGGCTATGTTGGTTACTGTTGAGTTTAATGTCAATGGACAAGAATATCGTATTGAGCGAGGACGCAAGCCTAACCTATTAAGGTTGTACGTTAATAATGAAGAACAGAAAGCCGCAGACGAAAAAGACGACGATGCTCAGGGCGACAGTCGTGAAACACAAAAGCACATAGAACGGTTGTTAGGTATGAGTCATACCATGTTCAAGCACTTAGTAGCATTAAACACCTATACAGAGCCGTTTTTGTCAATGAAGGCGGCTGATCAGCGTGAGGTTATTGAACAGTTGTTGGGCATTACAGTACTCAGCGAAAAATCCGAAGCACTTAAAGAACAAGTCAAGCAAACTAAAGATAATCTCCAAGCTGAAGAATTTAGAATTGCAGGTATTAAGACTGCCAACGAAAATGTTCAGAAAAGTATTGATAGTATTACACTTAAAAGCTCTGCTTGGGAAACTAAGAAGCAACAAGAGATGGAAAGCCTAGGTAAAGCTATTATGCAGTTGAGTAGTGTGGACATCGAAGCTGAACTAGCTAATCATGCTGCACTTAAACAATGGTCGGCTGATAATAACACTATCAAAGAGCTTAACAAACAACGTGCTACTTTAGATGCCGCAGTTAGTCAGGCTGAAAAATCAGTTACTCGCTATAGTCGCGAAATTCTAACACTTGCTGAAAAGAAGTGTCCTAGTTGCGAACAGGAACTACACGATCACAAACACGAAGATATGCTATCTAAAGCACAAAAGGATCATACTGATAGCGAGACGTATGCTGGTAAAGTAAAGGCAGAATTATTGCTAGTGCAAACAGCTATTGCAGAGTTAGGTGAATTACCTAAACCACCGCAAACATTTTATGATACAGAAGCAGAAGCAATGGGTCATAAAAACAATCTTGCTGGTTTGGAACAAAGTCTTGAACAAAAGTTTAATGATGTTAATCCGTACGTTGAGCAGATCGATGATCTTAAGCATACTGCCTTACAAGAACTGTCGTGGGATACTGTTAATGAGCTATCAAAACTCAAAGAACATCAAGATTTCTTGTACAAATTACTAACAAACAAAGATTCGTTTATTCGTAAGAAGATTATTGATCAAAACTTGAGCTACTTAAACAAACGATTGAGTTATTACATTGACAAGATGGGATTACCGCATACCATTGTGTTCCAAAACGATTTAAACGTTGAGATTACACAATACGGACAAGATCTAGATTTTGATAATCTAAGTCGCGGTGAACGCAATCGTTTAATTTTAGGATTATCATTTGCATTCCGCGATGTTTGGGAAAACTTATATCAACATATTAACTTGTTGTTCATTGACGAGTTAATTGATGCAGGCATGGATGCCGCAGGTGTCGAAGCTGGACTATCAGTTCTTAAAAAGATGGCACGTGAGCGCAACAAAAATATCTATCTGATCAGTCATAAAGACGAATTAATTGGACGTGTAAACAATGTTCTCAGAGTTATTAAGGAAAACGGATTTACCAGTTACGCTAACGATTCAGAATACGTAGAGGCCAAATGAGCGATCTGCTAAACAAGTATATTAGTGCGCATGACCGACTTATCACAGCCATGACGCAATATTATAAATTACACGAAAGGTATTTAGGTAATCAAAATTTATCGCAAACACAAGACTTACGCAAGGTATTAAAACAAATGCGACTAGCTATTAAAGAAATGGAAGTAACTGCAATGGCTCATACTAAACAAGCAAGAGAACTTAGAAGAATTCAAAAGGAAAACAAGAATGACAACATCAATTCAAATCAATGAAGCAGTAGCGGCGTTTATTGCAGAAGACGCAAAATTTACAGCTGGCAATTCAGCTGCCGGTACCCGTGCTCGTAAAGCATTAGCAGAGTTAGGCAAGTTGGTTAAAGCTCGCCGTAATGAAATTACTGCTGAGAAGAATGCCCGCAAGGAAGCCAAAGCGGCTTAATGACTTGGCTGTATCAAGGCATCGTAGTAACAGAATTACCTGAGGACTGTGTTGGTTATGTTTATATTATAACCAATACAGAGTCGGGCAGGAAGTATATAGGCAAAAAATTAGCAAAGTTTAGCAAGACGACCTACAAGACTGTAAAGTTAAAGAACGGCAAGAAGAAGCGCAAGAAAATCAGAGGCAAAGTAGAAAGCGATTGGCAAGAGTACTGGGGTTCTAGTCCAAACTTACAAGCAGACATAGATATATTAGGCACAGACAAGTTCACCCGTGAGATTCTTCACTACTGTAAATCAAAATCAGCAACGTCATACATAGAGGCCCGAGAACAATTCGACCGAAAAGTACTAGAATCAGATGACTACTACAATGGTCACATTCAAGTGCGTGTACATGGCTCCCATATTAAAAATAAAATCTAGGCTCCGTATTACAGTTTAAGCTAGCACAGGCTAACATCGTGTGCCCACGCCAACTCGATAATAAGAGGGACGGAATTCTCTGCGCTGTACAGAGTACTCAATCAGTATCCTTAACAGGACCTAGATCGCAATTTGCCGCGGTTTGATTGTTTGAAGATAGAATAGAGCTAAAAGAGGGAACAGTGAAGCCCCAATGCGGATATAGGTGTTAGCGTACAGATATCAGCATACCGTCATAATAAGACGTAGCTAGGGGTACAGGATGACCGCCTCAGTAATGCTACAACGCTAAGTGACTTGAGTACTCAGATAATGCCCAAGTTTTCTTAACCCGGTTACCTGGGTTAAGTGTGACCATTGTATCTAGATAATACTTAAACTACTCCGTAGTATCATATGTCTTAGTTAATATGTGTTTTCGAAGTAAAAATGCGTTGAGCGATAGCGATAACGCAAATGAGCGTTTAGCTCATTTTAACATATAAATAAACATTATGCGCTTATTACAATTAGAATCTAAAAACTATCTATATGAAGGATTGAATAAATCTGAATTAAAATCTATTAAGTTATGGGAAAGTGCTGGTTATGCTATCAGCGAAGCACAATTAACTGCTGATCAAATACAACAATTATTTCAAGATGTTGAAAAGAACTCTACAGATGCTGGCTCTAATAGATCTGCTATAGGTAAAGGAAAGGATGTTACTGTAGCTGTAAAAAAAGCCTATGATGATCTAGTAAGTAAAGTACAAAATTCAGGTCCTATAAAAGACATTGATGCCTTGTACGATCAAGCCGCGGCTAAATTAAAACAAGCAACTGGTGGCGATCAAGGTGTAATGAAATACATTGAGAAGTATCGCACATTTGCTAAAGAGCATCCTATTGCTCAAGGACTAATATATTCCGCACTTATTGCAGCCGCTGGTATAAGTGGTGTTGGAGTAGGTGGTGCTGCCGCATTAGGTCTGTTAAAAATGACAGACAAGTTGTTACAGGGTGAGAAGTTTAGTACAGCCGTAGGCAAAGGAATTGCTACAGGTGCAACTGCGTTTGCGGCCGGACAACTTGGCAAAGCTCTACAAGGTGGGGATCAAGATCCATCAAACTGGAAAACTACTTCGTCTACTGATACTGGTCCTGTTAATATGCCCGGAGATCCGGCTCTTAAGCAAGCAATGGATGCGGGACAAGCGGCTCAGGCGGCCGGTAATGCATTACCACATGCGCTTGATGCTATACAAAACAACCCCGAGATGGCTGCACAGCTTAAACAAATACTGTCAGATCCGAATATTACTGATGCGTACAAAACCGAACTTCAGCGGGCGCTGAGTACTAACCCTCTTACTGCAACTGATCTACCGCACCTTTCTCAAGCAATGATTCGAGCCGGGCGAATAGCAAGTTTAAGAGCCGGAAATCCAACCGGATACCAAGAATCAATAAACAGATCTAAAAACTTATCCATACTAGAAGTACGTGCTGTTATTGGATCAGTGGCACTAGTTGAAGGTGGAGTATGGGACGCTGTTAAAAGTGGCGCCGCAGGAGTAGCAGGAGCAGTAGCTGACAAAGCTAAGACGGTTGGACATAACCTAACAACTAAAGTCACCGCAGACAAATTACAATCAGCGTGGAAGCAAGCAGGCAGCCCAACTGATTCAGAAGCAGTTAAACAGGTATTAACAAGTGCAGGAGTTGATGCTGGGATTATTGACCAAGTTTACGCAGATTTACAAATACCTGCCGGCGGCGCCGATGATCTGTTTGCGCAAATACAACAGCTAACTCCTAATCAACAAAGACAGATACTTAAGATGCTACAAGCATAATATAAATATATTACAGGATTATATATGAAAATTAACCAATTATTAGAATCAAGAGACTCACTAGACGAAGGCCCAATCGGAACAGCTATCGGAGCTGGTCTAGGTGCTTTAGGAGGCGGTCCATTAGGAGCCGCTGCAGGTGGCCTTGCTGGAAATTGGGCAGGTAATAAACTAGCCGGCGTTGGTCAAAAACTTAAAGGAGCATGGAGCGCGGCCAAACAAGGATATCAAGCAGGTGCAGGCGGTGCACCTGCTCCGGCAGTAGATGCCGCAGGAAATCCAGTAGCTCCGGCAGTAGATGCCGCAGGAAATCCAGTAGCTCCGGCGGCAGGTGGCGCTCCAGCTCCGTCAGGTGGCGCTCCAGCTCCGTCAGGTGGCGCTCCAGCTCCGTCAGGTGGTCAAACCCCTCCAGCTCCGTCGGGTGGTGGTCAAAACGCATTTAATTCCGCAATGAAAGCAGTAAAAACATTAACACCTAATCAAAAATCTGCATTAGCAAAACAATTAGAAAAAGAAATAGGTGGCGGCGGGCAAAAACCTCCAGAACAAACCCCTCCAGCAGGTGGACAAACTCCACCTGCTACTCCAGAAACTCCAGCCGAAAAGCCTAGTGCCGGCGCTGGTGCGTTTGGCAACATAGTTAATACTGCTCGAGTGAATCAACCTCCAGAAACAACTTCGTCCGGCGGTTCGCTACAACAAACACCAACTGGGCAAGTTCATACAGCTAGCCCTGATAATCTTAATCAACCTCAAACTGCTCCAGCAGCGGAAGTACCAGCAACACCTGCCCCGGCAGCAGAAGTTCCAGCAACACCTGCTCCAGCAGCGGAAGTACCAGCGGCCCCAACAGGTCGTGTTCAAGGTGGTGGGAGAGTTAAAGGTGCGCCATTAAGCAATACACCCGGTGCTGAAAAGAAACGTGCTGACCGTGCCGCTAAAAAAGCCGCAATCAAAACTCAAGCTGAGGTAGATGCCGATCGAGCAAGATTAATTGGTGATACTGGCGGGGTAAACGAAGACTATCGTTTTGAAAGTAAATTCTTAGGTGGCTGGATTTAAAAGAAAGGCAGTCCGCTGTCTTTTGTTGTTTTTAAATTATCTTCAATAATTTGTTGAATTACTTCTCGGCTTTCATAATCTAACTGGAATGCTTGTTCAGCATTTAGACTTCCACGCATGTACCAACATAAGCTATATAAACTTTTTTTGATATCTTTGCATTCTTTATCCATGCTTTTAACAAGGTCTTCAATTTCGTCAGACGGCGTGGTTAAGAGTCTGAAACGAAAAAACTTGAATAGTCCATATTTAATGGCATCCTATAAGTTAAAGGGGCACCTAATTTAATGTGTTCTTCTGAACTTTCAAATTCCAATGGTTTAATTCCAACTAGTGTTTGCATGTGTGATAAATGACTTTCAATTTTATTAAACACATTTTTATCGGCATTTTGTAAATATTCTTTAATAAATTTTTTGTCATCTACTTCTACTGTGGGAGTTTGAATTAATCGTACACTATCTGAAACAACTTCAAATTCAATATTAGAAAGATCATTAACACTTTGATTTAGATATTTGAGTTTATCTTCCTCTGATACTGCATCGTTTGTAATTAATTGAATAATACGTTGTGCTTCAAATGTTTTTATACTATTATGTGAAATATGCGCATAGGTTAACGGTGTAAGATAACATATAATATCTTTGTTAACTTCAACTTTTTCTTCCCACTGATCGCAAGTAGATACTTGATCTAAAACTATACGCAAATCAATATTATGAGTTACTTCTTCTGAAGTACCAGGCACAGTGTGGCTAATTTCCATCATCTCTCCGTACGTTGCAATACGTAATGCTACTAATAATGTATCAAGATCAATATTAGGAGTTACCCACGCATTCTTAATGTTAGGTACACAACTTTGAATAATATCAACTACGGCTTGACCGTTAAGTAATGCATCGGGTGTTTTAAGAGTTAGCTCATCTTTTGCTGTCATTGAATATATTGGTAATTCTCCGTTGTCTGGCATATCTATACTTCCGTCAGGCCAGTATTTTCCGTTGCTAGGCAACCTAATATAAATTTTAGGTTGACGCATAAAACTAGTTAACGGATTTGACATATTATTTGAAGAAGTTAGCAGGAGTAAATTCAACAGGTACTTCAATAAATTCTGATGCACCCATAGCAATCATTTCAAGAGTAGCTTTTTCTAAAATTGGTTTAATTGCATTATTTTCAGTGAGTTGATTAATTTTTTGTCTAATAGTATTAAACAATTCTCGATCGCATTGATTCATAAATTCTTGAATATATACAGGATCTTCAACAACTATATGATCCTCAGTTACAATTTTAGTAATTGAATCTGAAACAACACTTAATGTAATATCGGTTAATTTAACAAAACTTTTCTTAAATAATTCAATTTTTTTATCCTCATCTATTTCGTCATTATTTACAAGATCCATAATTTTACGAGTTTCTTTTGATTCTTCAGATGCTTTTGACACAGCACTATATAATAAAGGATGTAAAAAAATTACCATTCCGTTATCTAATATTAATTGATCTTCCCAAGCTACTGTTTCATTAATGCTTCTTAACACTTCAGTTAAATCAATTTCATATTCGTGAGTAACACTTTCAACAGTTACTGGTACAGTCATCAGCGGACCATATGTTGCAATTCGAATTGCAATAAGTATTGTATCAAGATCAAGCCCTGGAGCTTGCCACCCATTTTTGATAGCAGGAATACAACTTTGGATAACGTCAACTAACGTTTGTCCTCCAACCTGTGTTGCAGGATTTTTCAATAATAACTCATCTTTTGCTGTCATTGAAAAAACTGCCACCTCTCCGCTTTCTGGCATATCAATACTTTCGTCCGGCCAAAATTTTCCCTGACTAGGCAGTTTAACATGCAGTTTAGGTTGTCTCATTAGGCTAGCTAATGGATTTACTTTTGGTCGATTTGATGAATTTTGCATACTTTGTACTCCGATAAATAAGTTGGCAAGCGTATCGTTTATTTATGTACGCACATAACCCCAAGGGCAAGCAATGGCAAACGTAACAGGTAATATTGGATCTAATCATGTAGAGCTAGAAAATGCCGCCTCTGAGGCAACCTTAAAATTAATTTTACAGGCTACTTTAGCTACTACTAAAGAGCAAAGAAAAGCTGTATCCGATCTTGTAGAAAAGGCAGGGTTAGATCCCGAGAAAGTAAAAGCAGCTAATGAAGGATTATCCACATTTGAAAAATCTGCACTATTAGCAGGAGGGACATTAGGTGGATTAAACAGCGCCGCAAATAGTCTTAATAAAACATTTAATACTATAATTGATGGAGCATCTAAACTAACAGATAATCAAGGTAAAGCTAGTGATGTATTTGGCACCTTTGCTGGTATGGGCGGAGTAATTGGATTAGTTGCTGGCGGGTTTCAAAAATTAGCAACCTTTCAAGAAAAACAATTAGCTACATATCAACAATTAACGCAAAACGGAATTAGCTTTGGTGGAAGTTTAACTAATATGCGAATGGCTGCAAGTAGCATGTATTTGTCAATGGATGAATTTGGCAAATTAATGAAAGAGAACAGTCAGTCGTTCGCTAAGATGGGAGGAACAGCCGATCAAGGTGCGCAGGCATTTACTAAAGTAAGTCAAGAATTAATGAAAGGTCCGATGGGTCGTAATTTGCAAGCATTAGGATATACAGCTGAACAAGTTAATCAAGGATTAGCTAGTTATATTGATATGACTGGTGGTCGCAATGCTCAAGAAATGAAAGATACTAAAGCTCTGGCTGCATCGGCGGCAGAGTACATGACACAGTTAGATGCGTTAGCAGAAATTACAGGCAAATCAAAAGAAGAACAACTTCAAGCTGGTAAAGAAGCCGCAATGAATCAAGCATGGCAAGCTAAACTGATGGGCATGACCGAAGGTGAAAAATTAAAAGCAGAAGCGGCAAGAGCCGAAGCATTTGCTAGAGGTGGTAAAGGTGCGCAAGAAGCATTAATGAGTGCCGCTCTTGGATTTGGTCCAATGACTAAAGCATCTCGCGAGTACACCGCTATTGCAGGTAATATGAATAGTGTTACTATGAAACAAGTGGCTGCAATTACTGATTCTTCTAAAACTTTAGGAGACATGAAAAAAATTGGCACAGAATATGCGGCAGCTTCTGTACAAGATAAAAAGAATATCGGAGTTGCAGGTGATGCATTAATAATGCAGGGCGGAGACAAAGCAGCTATTATGGGACAAATTTGGGGATCGGCTAATCGAGCTGTTCAACAAGGGGCTGACACTAACGAAAAATCAGCTAAACAAGCTGAGGATATTGCTAAAAAACAAAAAGACAGAGAAAAATCAGAAGCGGCCGCGGCAGTAGATCGTCAACGTGCTCTTCAAGAAATTGGTCAAAGGATGTTAAGTGAGTTCCTTCCAGTGCTACAAAAATTAACTAATATCATGGATAAAATAATTAGAGGATTTGCAGGGCTAGTAAAATATCTAAGTGAAAGTCCAACTGCGCTAGGTGCATTAAAAGTTGCCGCAGTTGCAGCGGCAGTTGGGTTTACTGCCTTTAAGGTTGCTCAAGGATATCAGGCAGCTAAAGCCGCATTTGGTATTGGGGGTGGTGGCGCAGGTGGCAGTGTTCCCGGTGGTGGCGGTGGTGGTGGCGGTGGTGCTGGTAAATCTATAGGTAGTGTTGCACAAGGATTAGGTAAAGTTGGTCCGATGTTAAGTTCGTTAGGTAAAGGTGCCGGTGGCATGTTTAAAGGCATTATGACTGGAATTGCTGGGGGGATCAAAGCATTTGCTAATCCTCAAGTAATGTTAGGATCAATAGGATTTGGAATTGCAATTGCCGCTATCGGAGCAGGTATTGCAGGTGCTGCCTGGCTATTAGGTAAAGCATTACCTACATTAGCAGAAGGAATTGGTTCGTTTGAAAAGATGGACGGTGCAAATTTAATTCAAGTCGGAAAAGGAATCGGCGCATTAGGATTAGGGCTTGCTGCGTTTGGTGCGGGAAGCGGAATGGCAGGTATTGGATCTGTAATTGGTGGATTATCTGAAGGTTTTGGTAAAATGTTTGGCGCTAAAAGTCCTATAGAAAAAATGAAAGAGTTTGCTACATTAGGTCCGCAACTATCAGATGCTGGTAAAAATATCATGTCGTTTAATGAAAGTTTGGCGAAATTATTAACAACAGATGTTGATAAAATAAAAAACCTAGCAGCCAATTTGGTTAATCTAACTGCGTCATTAAAAGAATTAAGAGAAGCAAGCAGACCAGTAGCACAGAGTTTCTTAGAGTCAGCAACCCAAACGCTTAAAGCCGCGCTGATTCCTGAAGCTACTAAACCGGTATCTGCTGATGTTACTCCGGTTAAACCAGCATCAAATGATCCTTCAGATATTTTACGTGCTGAGATGCAGACGTTAAATAAGATATCAACAGAATTGTTAAGAGCTATGAGAGACACCGCAGGTTATACAAAATCAACGGCTAACACTTTAGCTAGTAACGGTAATATGTTTAGAAGAGCATAAAGGATAATATTTCATGTCATGGAAAAAGTATTTCACACCTGTTAACACAGACGGCTTGATGAGCCCCGTGGGCGGGTCAGGTAGTCGTGCTAATCCAAGTCGCACTAATTATTCATCATACTTACCTGATGTTTATTCAGGACACCCGAATCGTTTAGAGCGTTATGGTCAGTATGATACAATGGATACAGACTCAGAAGTTAATGCTGCCTTAGATATTCTAGCAGAATTTTGCTCACAAACAAACGAAGAAAATGGAACACCGTTTGCTCTTAAGTTTCGAGATCAAGCAACACAAACAGAAGTTAAAGTACTTAAAAAGTATCTTCAACAGTGGTGCAAGCTAAACAAATTTCCAAGTAGAATATTTAAAATTGTTCGCAATGCATTCAAGTATGGCGATAGTTTTTTCATCCGCGATCCTGAAACAGATGCTTGGATGTATATTGATCCTAGCAAAATTGACAAGGTAATTGTTAACGAATCAGAAGGTAAAGTTCCAGAACAATATGTTATCCGTGATCTAAATATTAATCTACAGAATTTAACTGTAACACAAATTAACCCAAGCAACATGGGTGGTGGAGCAGGTACTCCTACATTTACAACAGGTGGCGGAGCACAACGTGGTATGGTTGGCGCAGTACAAGGCGGAGCAGGTGGACGATTCCAAATGAATCAAAATCAGTTTGCAATTGACGCTAAACACGTTATTCACCTTTCTATGAGTGAAGGCTTAGACAACAACTTTCCGTTCGGAAACAGCCTATTAGAGAGCATTTTCAAGGTCTATAAGCAGAAAGAATTGCTGGAAGATGCCATTATTATCTATCGTGTACAGCGAGCACCAGAACGTCGTGTATTCTACATTGACGTAGGAAATATGCCAAGTCACTTGGCTATGGGGTTTGTTGAACGTGTTAAAAACGAAGTTAACCAGCGACGTATTCCAAGTATGACTGGTGGCGGGACAAGTGTTGTTGATGCTAGTTATAATCCACTTTCAATTAACGAAGATTATTTCTTTCCACAAACAGCTGAAGGTCGTGGTTCTAAAGTAGAACTATTACCTGGCGGTACTAACCTAGGTGAGATCGATGATTTACGTTATTTTACTAATAAGCTGTTTCGTGCTTTGCGTATTCCTAGTAGTTACTTACCAACTGGCCCAGACGATGGTGGAAGTTCATTTAACGATGGTCGAGTTGGCACAGCCTATATCCAAGAACTTAGATTTAACAAGTATTGCGAGCGACTCCAAAGTCTAATTAACGAACATTTTAACAACGAATTCAAACTGTACCTACATAACAAAGGTATTAACATTGACAGCAATCTATTTGATCTTAAGTTCAATCCTCCACAAAATTTTGCAAGTTATCGTCAAGCAGAGATGGACGGAGTACGGGTAAGCGTATTTGCACAGATGGTTGGTATTCCGTTTATGAGTAAACGCTTTGCAATGGAACGTTTCTTAGGATTAACCAAAGAAGAAGTTACAGAAAACGAAATAGCATGGCGTCAAGAAAATCTTGAAGATCCAAACAATGCTGCATCAGCCGCCGCAGAGTTGCGTTCAGCAGGCGTTACATCAAGTGGTGCTGCAGAAGACATGAGTGCTATTGATCAAGCAGGTATGCCGCCGGAAGGTATGGAAGACGATATGGGCGGAGCTCCAGTAGAAGGAGCACCCGCGGCACCGGCTAGCGGTCCTCAACAAGTATAAGCTGTTAGGATAAATATCCTTATGCTACTACGTGAATTTGTTTATTTTACCGATAAAGACGATGATCAACAAGAAGATCAGCGTTATAATCCTGACGAAGATAAGTCAGTATTAAACGTTAACGACACTCGTAAGACTCGTTTAACACTTAAAATGATCAATCAATTACGTCAAGCAGGGGAAGCACACGAACAAGAGACTATGGAAGACATGGCCCTTGTTCGAGTAATGTATGCTAACCCTCCCCCAGAGCAACAAGCATAATATCAGCAGATAAAATATTTTTTCAAAAAACTAAATATTTTTGCAATATTATATCAATCTTTGAGCCAAAACGAGCCGTTTTTGGCCTATTTCCAATAAGTAATTAACTTGGGCTGTAAATACATCGACAGCCTTGCCTAACGAATAAAGGAGAATTACAATCATGTCTACAAAGTTTGAACAACTATTAGACTTACTCGTAAACGAAGAAACCGATAAAGCCAATGAGCTTTTTCATGAGATCGTTGTAGAGAAGTCCCGCGAAATTTACGAAAACCTCATTGCTGAGGAAGAAGCACAAGAAGCACAAGAAGTAGAAGAAGATGCAGATACTGACGAAGTAGAAGAAGATGCAGATACTGACGAAGTAGAAGAAGATCAAGTAGAAGAAGGTTATAGCGAAGTGGAAGAAGTATTTGGTACTCCAGAAGAACCAGCAGGTGATTTTGAAAAAGACTCAGAAGATCCAATGGCTATGGGCAATGACGACATGGATGACATGGACGGCGAAGAAGGCGGCGAAGAGGCTGCTACTAAAGACGACGTACTAGATCTTAAAGATGCTCTAGAAGAATTGAAAGCTGAATTCGAAGCTCTTATGGCTGGTGAAAAGCATGAAGAAGAAGAGAATCCAGATGTACACGGTGGTGAACTAGACGGATTTGGCGACGAAGAAGACGGCGAAGAAGAAGCTGATGACGAAGAAGGTGAAGATGAAAACCCATTTGCTAAGAAAGATGAAGCATATGAGTCACGTGCTCCTAAGTCACAAGGCGAGCGTATGCGCGAGTACATTGAGAAAGTTTCTGTATCAATGGTAGACGGCAGCGGTGTTGGATCTGGTACTGGCGATAAAGCTGGTCAAACAGGTCATGACGCTGGCAAGAGCCCAGTTAGCTCTGGATCAGGCAAGCCAACAAGCGGTGCTAACGCAAGCAACATTGCAACAGACGTATCAACACATGACGAAGATGGCACTTCACCTAAAGGTAAAGTAGGCGGTCTAGTTAAGAAAGGTGGCGATTTTGTTAAAGCTGGTACAAAGAACGTAGCTTCTAGCGCAAGTGCTAAAAAGCCAGATGGTTCTAAGTTAACCAGTGTAAGCAAGCCAAGTAACAAAGAGTTTGCAGGAGTTGGCGCAGTTACAGGTGGTGATAAAGCTGGCCAAACAGGTAGCGGCGAAACAAAGAGCCCCTTAACTGGTGCTCCTAATCGCGCAAAATAATAGGAAAAACGGATGAGTATATCTTATCTTCGTGAACATTTAAGTTTTGATCAGGCTCGTGTTACCTTAGAAGAAGCTGATGACCAGAATGGAAAAAAGAACCTTTATCTTAAAGGTATCGCCATTCAAGGTGGTATACGCAACGCTAACCAGCGTGTGTATCCAGTCTCCGAAATAGGCAACGCTGTCAAGACTCTAAACGACCAGATCCTAAACGGATATAGTGTTCTCGGTGAAGTAGATCATCCAGATGACCTAAAAGTGAACCTGGACCGTGTGTCCCACATGATTACTGAAATGTGGATGGACGGTCCTAACGGATACGGCAAAATGAAAGTTTTGCCTACCCCGATGGGCAATTTAATAAAGACAATGCTTGAAGCAGGTGTAAAACTTGGCGTGAGTAGTCGTGGATCAGGTAATGTAAACGACAACACAGGTGAAGTAGCCGACTTTGAGATAATCACTGTTGATATAGTTGCACAGCCTAGCGCACCAGGCGCTTATCCTACACCAGTTTATGAGCATTTGATGAACGCCCGTGGTGGATATAACGCATGGCGCACTGCGCAAGAAGTAAAACAAGATCCAAAGGCCCAGCAATATATTAAGGAATCAATGCTTAATATAATAAAAGGTCTCAGGTAAGCCTAAGGAGAAACAGATGTTGGACGCATTCAAACAACTCGTGGAAAGTGGCATTATGTCAGAGCAAGTAAGCACTGAAGTAGAAGCTGCCTTTACACAAAAGATACAAGAGAATCGCGACCAAGTCACAGCTGAACTTCGTGAAGAATTTGCTCAAAAATACAGTCATGATAAGACTGTTATGGTTGAAGCAATCGACGCAATGTTAAGTGAAAGATTGGCCGCAGAAATGGCCGAATTGTATGAAGATAAACAAGCACTAGCTGAAGCACAAGCTAAGTATGTTCAAAAAATGTCAAGTGATGCAAAAGTCATGGAATCATTTATCGCTCAACAATTAGCCAAAGAACTAGGAGAATTCCAGAACGATCGTAAGACCGTTAGTGAGAACTTCCAAAAATTAGAACAATTCGTTATTAGCGCATTGTCTAAAGAAATTGCAGAATTCGCTGAAGACAAGCGTGATCTAGCTGAAACGAAAGTTAAGTTAGTTGCGGGTGCTAAAGAGAAATTTGCAGAAGTAAAACAACAATTCATTAAACGTGCCGCTGGCGCTGTTCAAGAGACTGTAGAGAAAACTCTACGTGGTGAGATTACACAACTACGTGAAGATATCGATTCAGCTCGCACTAACAGCTTTGGTCGTCGTATTTTTGAAGCGTTTGCCCAAGAGTTTCAGCATTCACACCTTAACGAAAAATCTGACACAGCTCGTCTGTTAAAGATTGTAGATAAGAAAGAGTCTGAAATTGCTGAAGCTCAAGCTGCTCTAGCAGAGACACAAAAACTATCCGAGTCCAAAGATCGCGCACTCCGCGTTCAGAAAGACCTGATGGAACGTGCCACTGTAATGGGCGAACTGTTGGCACCTTTAAGTGCTGATAAGAAAGATGTTATGAAGAGCTTGTTAGAATCCGTTCAAACAGGTAAACTACGTAACAGTTTTGACAAATACCTACCCGCAGTAATGGAAGGTGCAACACAAAAACCAAGAGCAGCTGCTGTTCTAACAGAAGCCGCAGAAATTACAGGTGATCGTGAAGTACGGAAGTCTGAGGTAGGCTTAGACAACATTCTAGATATCCGCAAATTAGCGGGTCTAAAATAAATTCAAGGAGACATAAATGTCACAATTATTAAACGAAAGATGGTCAGAGACCAAAGAAGCTCTACTTGAAGGCCTATCCGGTACACGTAAGTCTTCTATGGCTGTATGCTTAGAAAACACACGTCGCCATTTGGCAGAATCTGCGTCAGCAGGTGCTACTTCAGCAGGTAACATTGCAACACTAAACCGCGTAATTCTTCCAGTAATCCGTCGTGTAATGCCGACTGTTATTGCTAACGAAATCGTTGGTGTACAACCTATGACTGGTCCAGTTGCTCAGATCCATACATTACGTGTACGTTATGCAGATAACGGTAACAACGTAGTTGCTGGTGAAGAGGCACTAAGCCCATTCAAAATCGCCGCTGCCTACTCTGGTAACGATGTTGATTCAGCTCCTAAAGCTAACTCAACAGCCGCTCTAGAAGGCACACCAGGACGCCGTATGTCCATCCAGATTTTGAAAGCTCCAGTAGAAGCCAAGTCACGCAAGCTATCAGCTCGCTGGACATTTGAAGCCGCTCAAGATGCACAAGCCCAACAAGGTATTGACATCGAAGCTGAAATCATGGCTGCTTTAGCTCAAGAAATCACAACTGAAATCGACCAAGAGATCCTAGCTTCTTTACGTAGCCTAGCATCTGTTGAGCAAACTTATGACCAATCACTAGTATCAGGTACTGCTACTTTCGTTGGTGATGAGCATGCTGCTCTAGCTATCCAAATCAACCGTGTAAGTAACTTAATTGCTCAACGTACA
>SESB01000105.1_pt1 | contig 58642 bp, 61 predicted proteins | sample 3171441 | NCBI WGS metagenome assembly SESB01 (sample SAMN06051867, study PRJNA518727) | freshwater metagenome | biome: subpolar coniferous forest; feature: holomictic lake; material: water; isolation source: holomictic Lake 227, 6 m depth | place: Canada: near Kenora, Ontario | collected...
TTCGTATCTGCGCTTAGATAGCTCGCTACCTCGTGCGGTTCGTTATGAAAATTATCTCAAAGCCATGCAGGCGCAAAAAGCTTTGGTAATTGGCGCACGCGGTGCCGTCTTTACTCCAATAAGAGATTTAAAAACCATCATCGTCTATAAAGAGTCATCGCATGATCATTATGAAATTCGCACTCCCGCATGGAATGTAAAAGATGTAGTCAATCTGCGCAAAAGTTTAGAGGACCTAGATATTTTCTTTACGGGATATACGCCCTCCCTTGATCTCTCCCTTCAAATTGAGAACAAGCAATTGGCATATGTAGCCCAATCCCATCGAATATCGGTTAAAGCTTTCTCATCGGAGGATGGCACGCTACTGCCCGGCACAATCTTCACGCCTATACGTAAGGCGCTAACACGTGGACCAGTTCTCTTCCTTGTGCCACGAAAAGGTTATGGAAATGCACTCCTCTGTGCTCACTGTAAAAATTTGGCCATGTGTACCTGTGGCTCCAGACTTGTTGTCACATCAAAAGGCGCCGCGCCTAGTTGCACAACCTGCTTAGCAACGTATCCAGGTTGGAAATGTTCGTGGTGTCAAAGGGATAAACAATATGTGGCGGCCCGAGGAATTGAACGTGCAAGTGAAGAGATTGCACGTGCCTTTACCGGCCTTCCTATAATTCTTTCATTCGGCGATGTTATTAAAGCCACCGTCGAATCGAAACCATCTATTGTTTTATCCACCCCAGGGGCAGTTCCAAGAGTGAATGGCGGATACGGGGCAATTGTGATCCTTGAAGGATTGAAGTTTTTCGCACATCCAGATTTACGGGCTCAGGAACGTGCACGAGAATTATTTTTTGAAACTGCGGCAATGATTAACACCAAGGGCGAAGTTTTACTCAGTATCGATGAAGCACATCCAATCGTGGCCTCGTTGATTAGGTGGAGTCCGGGAGCGATGATCCGCAGAGAGTTAGCAGAGCGGGCGGAGATTCCACTTCCTCCATATGTACGAAGCACCGTTATTACATCTGCATCCCTCGAGGCAACAACGCTTTTTTCGGGTCTAGAAAAGGCGATAGAGAGCCAACGATTGCCGTCAACCGTCAGAGTTTTCGGTCCCCACGATGCTGGCAAGGGATTGTCAAAAATCGTTTTGTATTCACAAGAAATCGATTCGCAGGCTTTAGTAGATTTCTTACACGAGCTCCAACGGCGCCGAAGCATCGCCAAAAAGGAGCTTCTCTCAATCAGAGTTGATCCATATTCGTTATAGCTCTTTGGTAGGCTTGCGAAATGGGTATTCAAGAGATTCGTTACTTTGGAGACCCGGTCCTGATAACTCCAGCAAGCCCAGTTATTGATTTCGATAAAGAGTTAAGAACGCTGGTGGCAGATCTCACCGAAACGATGTTGGAAGCACCTGGTGCAGGCCTGGCCGCACCGCAGATTGGAGTTTCTCTTCGCGTTTTTGTCTGGCATGTTGATGACGTCCTTGGCCATCTCATTAACCCAACACTTGTTCTAGGCGCAGAAATCGAAGAGGATGATGAAGGCTGCCTATCGTTTCCCGAGCTGACCTATCCAACGCCGCGAGCAATTCGTGCAGTAGCCAGTGGTTTCAATATGTTTGGTGAGCCGATAACTGTTGATGGCTCTGATTTGTTGGCCCGAGCTCTCCAACATGAGACCGATCATTTAGATGGAATTCTCTTCATTGATCGATTGAGCAAAGCTGAACGAAAACTCGCAATGAAAGAAATTCGCGAAAGTGATTGGTTTAACGAGGCAGGGGCAAATATACAAATCAAAGAGTCCCCGCACAGCATTTTCGGACGGAACACGTAATGCGTATCGGAGTAGCGGCTACTCCGGAAGTTGCTATACCTACGATGGAGTGGCTACTCCATTATGGCCATGAGTTGAGTTTGGTAATTTCGCAGCCCGATAGAGCCGCAGGTCGGGGACTTGAGTTGAAAGCCTCACCAGTAAGTCTGTGGGCGATTGGAAAAGGGATACCTCTGCTACGGCCAGAGTCTCCCACTGAGTTAATTGAAGCAGTAAGTGATCTCGATTTAGTTCTAACAATTGGTTATGGCGTACTTTTACCTCAAGAGATTCTCGATCTCCCTCGCCATGGATTTATCAATCTGCATTTCTCGCTGCTTCCGGCATATAGGGGAGCCGCCCCGGTTCAACGCGCGATTGAGCACGGTGAAAGCATTACTGGCGTAACTGTTTTTCAACTAGATAAGGGAATGGACACTGGGCCCATTTATAGCAGCGCAACTTTAGAGATTGCTCCAGAATGGCGAACTTCTGAGTTGATGGAAGTTTTATCCACCATGGGTCCACAGGTGGTTAAGGAAGCTCTCACTGCAATTGAAAAATTGAAACCACCAACTCCTCAAGCAGGATCTAGTTCGCTCGCACCTAAGATAAGTAAGAACGAAGCCAAAATACTTTGGAGCGACAGCGCACGTACAACACTCAATCGCATTCGAGCTTTCTTCCCGGCACCTGTGGCATGGAGTTTATTTCGAGGAGATAGTTTTAAAATCACCTCTGCCGAACTTTCACACGCCGCGGTAAATCCGGGGGAGATTGCCGTTATTGATAGCGATGTCGTAGTTGGTTGCGGTGACGGAACCGCTATCTCTCTGTTGACAGTTGTGCCAGCAGGTAAGAAAGAGATGGATGCTAAGGATTGGGCCCGCGGGGCCAGGTTGAGTAGAGGAGAACTCCTTGGTTGAGGCGCGTCGTAATTCTTTTAAATCGCCTAAACCAGATGCCGCTAGATTGCTGGCTTTTGATTTAATTACTGAAGTAAACCGTAATGAGGGTTATTCAAACTTACTATTACCGCAAGCCTTGAGTTCTTCGTCAATGGAGGAGCGCGACCGTAATTTAGTAACCGAACTTGTGTATGGAACGCTGCGCATGCAGGGCAAACATGATTGGATTTTGGCTCAAATCAGCGACCGACCTTGGTCAGAAGTTGATCCAGGGATTGTCGACGTTGCTCGACTAGGGGTCCATCAGATTCACGAAATGCGAATTCCAGACCATGCCGCAGTCGCCGCCACTGTGGAGGTTGCAAGAAAGCGCGTGGGCGAATCCAAAGCTAGTTTTGTTAATGCACTTCTGCGAAGCGTCACCCGCAAGAGCATTGAGGAATGGTTTGCGCCATTAGCTGACATTAAGGATCCTGTTGCTCGAATGGCGATTCAATACTCTCACCCAGAGTGGATTATTTCGTCCTATTACGATCTTTTGAAAGATTGGGTGCAGGTTGAGGCAGCCCTTGCAATTAACAACGTTCCGGCAACTCCAACGTTAGTTTCATGGCCAGGCTTTTCAACGCAAGAGGATTTAGTTGCACTTGGCGCCCAAGCGACGCAATTCTCCGAATTCGGGGCTGCGTTCAAAGGCAACCCTGGAAGTTTAGAAATTGTTCGCCACCGTTTAGCTGGAGTACAAGATGAAGGATCGCAGTTAGTGGCCTCGGTGTTTGCCAGCGTTGCAAATGGACAGTCATGGCTGGATCTTTGCGCTGGTCCTGGAGGTAAGGCCGCACTTCTATCTGCAATCGCTTCCACACGCGACATTAAGTTCACCGCTAATGAAATCTCAACTCCTCGTGCAAACTTGGTAAAAAATGTTGTCCATGGCGCGCGAGTGTGGGTTGGCGATGGCCGTGATATCGCTTCACATAACGAAAGTTTTGATGCAATTTTAATTGATGCGCCTTGCACTGGTCTTGGCGCTCTACGTCGGCGTCCGGAAGTGCGTTGGCGTCGTTCGCTCAAAGATTTACGTGAACTGACGCAGTTGCAACGCGAGTTAATCGAATCCGCAATTCACGTTTTGAAACCTGCAGGGGTTTTCGGGTATGCGACATGTTCACCCCACTTGGCCGAAACCACAGTTCAAGTTAACGACATGTTGAAGAAGCACTCGGAATTGGAGCTCATAGACATAGCCCCATACCTTCCAAAAGGCCTTGAATCGGCTACTCGTGGGGGAGCAATGGCGCTCTGGACTCATCTTCACGGCACGGATGCAATGTTCTTAGCTCTCCTTCGAAAGAAAAGTTAGGATATTGCGATGACCCGTGAAATCAGGATCACACCCAGTATTTTGAACGCTGATTTAACGAAATTAAATGATGAGATCGCCCGTATTGCCGCTGTTTCCGATCTTCTTCACTTAGATGTTATGGATAACGTCTTTGTTCCTAACTTCACATTCGACTTCGAACGCGCGAGCCAAATCATCAAAGAGAGCGTCCTGCCAGTGGATGCACATTTAATGGTCGCTGATGTGGATTCGATTGCCCCGGCTTATGGCGAAGCGGGATGTGCAAGTGTGACTATTCACGCAGAGGCGACAACAAATATTGAATCAACTTTGCGCGCAATTCGCCGCACTGGCGCACGCGCCGGTTTAGGTATTAAACCTGGAACAGAGATAGAAGATTATGAAAACTTTATTAATCAAGTTGATATGTTTTTGATTATGACGGTGGAGCCGGGTTTTGGCGGTCAGAAGTTCATGCACGAGATGATGGATAAGGTGCGACGCACTCGCAGAATTATTGGAGATCGACCTATATGGCTACAAGTTGATGGCGGTATATCTATGGATACGATTGCAGAGGCGGCCGAGGCTGGCGCCGATACCTTCGTTGCAGGCAGCGCTGTATTTAACGCCGACGACCCTGCGGCAATGGTCCTTTCATTACGCAATTGCGCGACCTCTGTGGCAGACTAACCCCACGTTGTTCCGGGGGTCGGTGTTAATTCCGAACCGGCGGTAGAGTCCGCGACCCAGTCACATCCAGTGATTGGTTGATTTGGTGTAATTCCAAAACCGACAGTTATAGTCTGGATAAAGGGACATGTAAGCATCTGTGCTACCTGCACACGTGCTTACTGTGTTGCTTCCTGGAGCTTTTCATCCTAGGAAGGATCAACTATGAACATCATTAAGTGGCTTTTTGAAACAAATGTGCATTTTGGAAGTAAATCAATCGCCGTACGTGAAATTTTGGGCGGAACGTTAGGTCTATCGAGTGCAATTTTAGGCGCACGCCGAAAAGTATCTGCCTGGCCCATTGGAATCGCAGGAGATGCACTTCTTTTCACCGTATTTCTTGGGGCTGTATTTGCTTACGCCGATCAACCCTCTGCAAATTTTTATGGACAAGCCAGCAGAAATCTCTTGCTGATAATTGTCAGTGTCTATGGCTGGATTCGTTGGGCTCGACATACTCGGGCCAATGGCAAGACGCAACCACCAGTATCACCACGATGGACTACCTCAAAAGAGAAGCTCGTGCTATTTCCAACAATAATCATCTTCTATCTACTCTCAATGCAGATCTTTAAAGCTCTTGGCGAAAGTGGAACATGGGTTCTTGTCGATACATGGATCTTTACTGGGACCGCTTTGGCTACGTATGGCATGAGCCGCGGATATGTTGAATTCTGGTTGGTGTGGATTGCCGTTGACTTTGTCGGCGTTCCCTTTGCTTTCAAGAATGGCTACTACCCAACTGGGACTCTTTATGCGATCTATCTACCATTCGTAATATGGGGGTTTATGTCGTGGCTACGAATATCTAAGTTGGAGGCTAATTCAGAACCGGTGGTCGTCGGGGCATAGTAAACTTTCCCAATGAAATCCTTTGATTCCCTATGGAGCGAGCTCGCAACGAAAGTTGCGAGCCGCCCAGAAGGTTCGGGAACCGTGGCTGCAGTAGATGCGGGTGTCCACACGATAGGTAAGAAGATTCTGGAGGAAGCGGGCGAAGTTTGGCTGGCCGGAGAACATGAATCAAATGAAGCTTTGGCCGAAGAGATAAGCCAATTGATTTACCACGTTCAGACAATGATGCTGGCCCGTGGTTTGACCCCCGACGACATCTATAAGTATCTCTAAAGAAGGAGTCGAGAATCCATATGCTACGAATCGCGGTACCTAATAAAGGATCATTAGCCGAAGAGTCGATTTCGGTCTTAAAAGAGGCGGGTTACAAGCAGCGCAGCGATAGTCGCGATCTTGTTTTGATTGATCCCGATAACAATGTTGAGTTTTATTACTTGAGGCCCCGAGATATTGCAATTTACGTAGGATCAGGTGAACTTGAAGCCGGTATTACGGGGCGGGATCTACTCATTGACTCAAGCGCAGATGCTAAAGAAGTATTGTCTTTAGATTTCGGCGGATCAACTTTTCGTTTTGCTGGTCCAGCCGACCAAGATCTAACGGTAAAAGATATCGCTGGCAAGCGAGTAGCAACGGCTTATCCGGGATTAGTAAGCGCCTACTTAGCGCAACTTAACCTCAAGGCCGATGTGGTGCGTCTGGATGGCGCAGTTGAAAGCAGCGTGCGTTTAGGCGTCGCAGATTTGATTGCCGATGTAGTGAGCACTGGAAATACTCTTCGACAAGCTGGACTAAAGATTTTTGGTGAACCAATTTTGACGAGTGAGGCCGTAGTAATTACCCGGCAAGGCGTTGAAATCAGGAGCGAGCTTGAAGTTTTAATCCGTAGATTGCAAGGTGTTGTTACCGCGCGAAAATATGTGTTGCTCGACTATGACATTCCCTCTGTAAGTGTTGAGGCGGCCTGCGCTATTACTCCAGGTTTAGAGTCTCCAACCATCTCACCACTCCAAAAACCAGGTTGGGTCGCAGTACGGGCGATGGTCCTGCGCAAAGATACAAACCGTGTAATGGATGAACTGTGGAATGTAGGAGCACGCGGGATACTAGTTACGGATATTCACGCCTGCAGGTTGTAAAAAACTAGCGTAAATCGAAATCAATTGCCTCGCGAGGTATTCCGAGAAGATAGAGAACTGAATCAAGGTATGGGGCGCTTACACTGCTATCTGCGGCCGCTTTAACTGCTGGTTTTGCATTGAAGGCTATTCCTAAGCCAGCCGCTGCGATCATATCTAGATCATTTGCACCATCTCCGATAGCTACAGTTTGCGAAATATCTATCGACTCCTCGGCCGCGAAGTCATGAAGTGCTTGTGCTTTGGCCGCTCTATCGATTATTAGACCCACAACTTCACCCGTAAGTTCACCATTTTCAATGCCTAACTTATTAGCTCGAAAACTCGTGATTTGGAGCTCGTTCATTAAAGGTGAAATCACATCAGTGAATCCTCCCGAGACCACAGCTACCACATGACCTAGTCTGTGCAATGTTTGAACTAACGTCTTAGCGCCGGGAGTAAGCGTGATTTCACCTTGAACTTCCTTAATCACGCTCTCCGGTAACCCTTTGAGTAATAGCACTCTGGCGCGTAGTGATTGTTCAAAATCTAACTCACCGCGCATGGCCGACTCTGTTATTTCTTGGACAAGATGGCCTTTGCCGGCCTTAGCTGCCAGCAAATCTATGACCTCTTGCTCAATGAGAGTTGAATCAACATCTAGTTGAATGAGCTTCTTTCCGAATCGTAAATTTCCACTTGGTTGAATTGCAATATCAATGCCATGTGTAGCCGCTACAACCGACAAGGATGCACTTAAGGCCTCTTGTTTGGCACCGGATACCAGAAACTCTATAGCCGTTACTGGAGCCGATGCAGTTCGAGTGACGCCTTCGATATTTCCATCGGCGTCGGCAATCGCGCCAGCAACGTTAGCGACAGCCTCGGGCAATAGTTTCGTAGTCAAAACTACGACGTGCAATAATCCCGCTTTAGTTGAGATGCTAGATATATTGGTCTGAGCATAGAGAGTTGCGATATCAACATCGAGCCTCGCGGCACAAGCTTGGAGATCGTCCTCAATCGCCTTTTCATGAGCGGGATTCAGAGCGATGAGAACAGTCAAAATTAATCGATTACTAATTACTACCTGCTCAATATCTATAATTGCGATTGAAAACGGAGCCAATGCGCTAAATAGTTCCTGAGTAATTCCCGGTTTATCGACTCCACTGAGCAGAATAAGACCCGTGAACTGCTCAATTGTGCCCATAATGGTGGCAAGGTTATCGCGAATCACGGTGGGCTAGATGCCAAAACCGCCGCCCAATGCGCTCTCACCTATTATCCTTTTCTTCTATGGCCAGCGGATCTGTTTTAGAAGTTACGAATGTGTCGGTTCGACGCGGAGAAAAGATCATTCTGGGCCCCATTAACTTCACGATAAATCCGGGGGAGCGGTGGGTGATTCTTGGACCAAATGGTGCGGGAAAATCTACTTTGCTTCAGATTCTTGCAACGAAAATATTTCCAACTAACGGAACTGTTTCTATCTTGGGGAAGGAAATGGGTCGAGTAGATTTATTTGAGCTGCGAACTCGAATTGGGCTGTGTGGTGCGATTCTTGCCGAAGACATTCCGTATGAGGAGTTAGTCAAGGATGTAGTTTTAACAGCAGCTTACGCAATTTTGGGTAGATGGAACGAAGCTTATGATCTCTGGGATGAATCTCGAGCGATGGCGTTACTGACAACATTTGGTGTACGCGAGCTAGGAGATCGCTTTTACGGCACGCTGAGTGAAGGCGAACGCAAGCGCGTACAGATAGCACGTGCGTTAATGACCGACCCTGAACTTCTATTGTTGGATGAACCAGCCGCGGGCTTAGATGTTGGTGGTCGCGAAGATTTGCTGCGCAGATTCGCCAACTTTTCATTAGATGCGACTGCACCAGCAACCGTTCTAGTTACACACCATATCGAAGAGATCCCTGTCGGGACTACCCATGCACTTTTGTTAAAGAATGGGACCATTGCGGTTTCCGGCCCATCCGAGCACGTCATCACAAGCGAACATATCTCAGCTATTTTTGATACGCCCATCGAGGTCACTTCGCTAAATGGTCGATTCTCAGCTCGAGCTTGGATGTAGCGTGAGTTTGTTCGACCAGTTACATCCAGATTGGAAAGTTGCGCTCAAACACTTGCAAAGTACTTTGACTTTGATTGATTCTCAACTTGATCGAACGACAATCGCGCCTGACTACAACAATATTATGCGTGCATTATCTACACCCATTGAACGTGTTCGAGTTGTGATCTTTGGTCAAGATCCGTATCCGACACCGGGTTATGCCAATGGATTTGCATTTTCGGTGAGTCCTGAAATTTCCAAACTACCCGCATCGCTTAAGAATATATTCCTAGAGCTAGCAAGTGATCTTGGGGCCCCAATGTCTACAAATGGTGATTTAAGTCGATGGGCCGATCAAGGTGTTTTGCTGCTCAATCGCGTTTTAACTACTCAATCTGGCGCAACTTTGAGCCACAAAAACTTAGGTTGGCAAGAAATTACCGATGAAGTAGCCAGAGTGTTGGGGGGTAGATCGGTCATTGCAATTCTCTGGGGTAAGAACGCTGAGGAGTTAGCGTTATGTTTCGAGCCGGAACTCGTCATAAAATCACCACACCCGAGCCCGCTCTCTGCTTATCGTGGATTTTTCGGCTCAAAGCCATTTTCGAAAGTTAATGCAATCTTGGAGGCAAGAGGTCAATCGCCCATTAGTTGGTAGCTACGTAGTAAAGCCCCGCAGATTTCTCTGCGGGGCTTTACTACTTTAGAGGTTTTACTTACCCAATCCACCCACTAATAGGTGCTGAGAGGAAGTAGATAACGAAGAGCGCAGAAACCAGTAGAAGCAAAGGATGAACATCCTTGCGACGACCCTGAGCAAATCGAATCACTACGTGTGAAACAAAACCTGCCCCGATTCCAACCGAGATGCTGTATGTGAATGGCATCAAGATGATCGTAAGGAAAGCCGGAATTGCAATTCCCAAATCGGTCCAGTCAATGTCTTTCACTTGTGTCATCATCAGGAATCCCACGATAACCAACGCTGGAGTAGCGGCCTCATAAGGAATAATTGCAACAAGTGGAGATAGGAAGATTGTTAACAAGAAACAGATTCCTGTCACAACTGAGGCAAGACCTGTTCGGGCTCCCTCACCTACACCAGATGCCGATTCAATATATGAAGTATTGGATGAGATACCTGCGGCGCCACCTGCAGCTGCAGCGATTGAGTCGACAAACAAAATCTTCTCAATGTTTGGAACATTTCCGTCAGCACCAATTAAGTCTGCCTCGTGACCAATAGCTGTCACAGTTCCTACCGTGTCAAAGAAATCCGACAGAAGTAGAGTGAAAACTAAAAGAATTCCCGAAACTAGAGAGATTTTGCTGAAAGAACCGAGCAAACTGAAATGTCCTAATAAGGAAAAGTCAGGAGTTGAAGTGATCGATGTAGGGAGTTTAGGAATATTTAAACCCCAACCCTTTGGATTACTTTCGGTTGGTGAGATGAAACTTGGACCAATCTTAAATGCGGCCTCAAGAATAATTGCCAAAACTGTGGCCGAAACGATACCAATAAGTAGTGCACCCTTAGTTTTCTTAACCATCAAGATAGCGATTAAGAGCAAACCGAAGATGAATACAATGATTGGCCAACCCGTCAGATTTCCACCATCACCAAGTTGAACTGGAACTGGTCCAGTACCGGTACGACGCACGAAACCAGAATCCACCAAACCGATGAGAGCGATGAATAGACCGATTCCGACAGAAATTGCGTATTTCAATTGCTGTGGTACTGCCCTAAACACGGCGGTACGAAAACCGGTAAGAACTAATACGGTAATGATTAGGCCCTCAAGAACTACGAGACCCATTGCATCTGCCCACGTCATTTTGGAAGCGATTCCATAAGCGACGAAAGTATTAAGGCCTAGACCGGTTGCAAGAGCTAATGGGAAATTACCAATTACACCCATAAGAATTGTGAGTACGCCCGCAACGAGAGCCGTTGTGGCGGCAATCAAGGGGAGATTTTGACCAAATGCAGAAAACCCTCCGAGGAATTTTTTATTGCTATCGACTGCTCCACCGAGGATCAATGGATTTAGTGCAACGATATAAGCCATAGTGAAGAACGTGACGATTCCGCCTCGGACTTCACGACTTAGAGTTGACCCTCGCTCAGAGATTTTAAAATACGTATCGAGCATGAATTATCCCTTTCTGTTGTGGTGATAGACCGGAGGAACTCCTTGCAGCCTGCACACGAGTACCACCTGAGGGAAGATGGTTAAAAGGTTAGCGCGTACTACTCAGTAAGTCGGGCTACAACACCAAGGGCGATGGCGATAGATTGGCCGATTAATACGGCAAAAAGCAGAGTTCCGAGGCCTACTTTGCCCCCTAATAGCGCCCCGAGGACGACAACAGTGACCTCGATACCCAAACGGACACGGCCAACTCTTATGCCACTTCGCTGATGAATAGCCGTCATCAGGCCATCTCGCGGGCCGGGTCCAAGGCCGCAGGTGATGTAGAGGCCTGTTGCCACGCCAATCATTCCTATGCCAAGAAGGCAGATCAATAATCCAAGAATGAAACTGTGTTGCAGCGGAACAAGGTCAACACCAATTTGAATTGCAACGGCGATAATAATCAAATTAGAAAGCGTGCCGAAACCTGGTTTCTCTCGTAGAGGGATCCACGCAAGTAGAACAACTGCGCTTATTGCAAAAGTCGACCAACCCATTGAAATGTTCAAGTGTTTTGAGAGACCTTGGGCTAGTACTGACCAGGGTCCATTTCCAATATTGCTCTGGATCACGAATGCATCGCCCAAGCCAAAGATGAAGAGACCAATAAAGAGAATGACTGTTCGAAGCGGCTTGATATCCCAGCGACCATTGCCCGTCCAAGGAGTTATAGGAACTGTGCGGTGAGGGCGCAAGAACTCCATTATTGGATTCGATGACATTGGGGGAGTCTAGTGCAGTTAATACGATCCTGCCTTGCTTCCGGTATTACTTCTGCGTAGCCTGCTCTAATGTTTCCAGGAATTGGCACAGTCATTAATGTAGTCGGAATTATTTCCGGAACATCCATCGGTGTAATCATCGGAAACCGAATGGGCGCCAAGACGCGCACTCTGCTTACTGATGTTCTTGGCTTGGTTGCTTTTCTCGGTGCAGCTTCTGCTCTGATACCAATGTGGGCACCGCGTTTTACGTCGGCATTTCCTCGCGGCTGGGCCCTTCTCGTTATTCTCGGCTCACTTTTAATCGGTGGTCTCATTGGATCCGCGCTCGATCTCGAATCACGTCTTGACGCATTCGGGCAGAATCTTCGTAGGCGATTCCGAGCATCGGAGGAGAGCCGTTTCGTCGAAGGATTTGTTTCAGCATCTTTACTCTTTGCAATCGGACCACTGGCGATACTCGGATCTATAAGCGACGGCATGTCAGCTGGAATCGATCAACTACTACTCAAGAGCACTCTCGATTTTTTTGCTGCCATGGCATTTGGAAGCTCTCTGGGTTGGGGCGTTGCGGTCTCCGCCATCGCTGTGGGTGTCTACCAAGGGTTTTGGACTATATCTGGCTTTTTTCTTGGTCAGATCTTGAGCACATACCAAATCGACGCTATGACTGTGGTCGGAGGCGTCATGCTTATTACGATTGGATTCAAACTGCTTAACATCAAAAATGTTGCGGTTGGGAATCTCTTACCAGCCCTTGCGGTCGCACCACTTCTAGCTTTAGCGGTACATAGTTTTCACTAAAGAGGTGTTAAATAGTCTGCGCATCAATGACGAAGCGATATTTGACGTCGCTAGCAACAGTTCGTTCATAAGCTTTATCCACGTAGTCGGCCGAAATTACCTCAACATCGCTCACGATTGAATGCTCCCCACAGAAATTCAACATCTCTTGAATCTCCGGAATGCCGCCAATCATCGATCCAGCGATTCGACGTCGACCATCCAGTAGTGATCCCGCGTTAACGGCGTATGGATTACTTGGTAAACCAATCACAACTAGCGTTCCATCAAGTTTAAGGAGATTTAAGTAAGCATTTATGTCTAAGTCGGCACTCACGGTATTTAGAATCAGATCGAAGCTCTTACGTAAAGGTTTAAGTGTCGCAAGATCTTTAGTCACGACAAAATGATCTGCGCCCATCGCAAGTGCGTCACTCTCTTTTGTAGGCGAGTGTGAAAAAACTGTGACGTCAGCGCCCATAGCATGTGCAAACTTAACTCCCATATGGCCAAGACCACCAAGGCCCATAACGCCAATCTTCATTCCGGTCTTTGCGCCCCAAGTCTTTAAGGGGGAGTACAGAGTAATTCCTGCACACAACAACGGTGCCACTCCAGATAAAGGTAAGTTAGTTGGAATGTGAACCGCGTAGTCTTGATCGATAACAAAGTTGTTTGAATAGCCACCGTAAGCAACGGTCTTGCCATCACGCTCGAGGGTGTTGTAAGTACCTGTCATTCCATTTTCACAGTATTGCTGCAGACCATCTTTGCAATTTTTGCATGTGCGACATGAATCGATAAACACACCCACGCCAATTGCATCTCCGACAACAAATTTTGTGACTGAACTTCCTATTGCTGTGACGATGCCGGCAATTTCATGTCCCGGAACCATTGGGAAAAGGGCCGGGCCCCACTCCTCGCGCACCTGATGGATATCTGAATGGCAAATTCCAGCAAAAGCGATATCTAAAGCAACGTCATTAACTCCAAGGGCTCTGCGTTCGAACTCGAACGGTACGAGGGGAGCTTTTGCAGACAGTGCCGCCAAGCTACGTGATTTCAAGTGCTACTCCTTAAATGGAAGAGGTTGAGATGATATGTGACCGGCGCGAGATGCGCGCGCTGTAACTTGCCGCATATGGTGACGACGACATAGAACTTCATATGCAATCTCTGCGCCAGGCGTAACGTCTCCGACTACAACCTGTTCACCTTCAATGACCATGACGCCACCTTGTGTTCTAGCGTTGTGAGTTGCACGAGAGCCACACCAACATAACGCCTCAACTTGAAGCGCGTGAACACGATCGGCAAGTTCAATTAAGCGTGCAGATCCGGGGAAGAGGAGAGTTTGAAAGTCGGTAAGAATTCCAAAAGCAAAAACATCTATTCCTAAACCGTCAACAATCTTGGCTAACTGTTCAATTTGAACACGCTCGTAAAATTGGGCCTCGTCACAGATGATGTAGTCAATTCGATCGCCAGCCGAGAGGTGATCGACAACGTGTTTATGCAGATCCATTCCTGGGCTAACTTCAATTGCCGGGGAGGAGAGACCTAACCGGGACGAGATGACTCCAGTTCCCGCACGGTCCTTATTAGTGAAGATAACGCCACTTCGACCTCGGCTGTGATGATTATGCGCAGTCTGTAATGCAAGAGTTGATTTACCACTATCCATAGTTCCGCAGTAATAAATTAGTTCAGCCATGAAAACTATCTTGCCACATCATCAGGCAAAGAGCCCCTTCGCCTTTAGCGCAGCCTCTAACTCGGGTGCTACGTGCAATGCCATAGCTACTGAGATATGGGAGGCATCACGATAAGCAACAATCGAATCAATGATTGCTGGGCAAATTGTCGAACATAGCCAGGGAGTTGGATCGATGACTTGGAAACCGCCCTGAATAGTTAGCGTCGATTTCACCGTCGTATCGCATGTACTGGCAATCCCTGCCGATAAACATGATGGAATATCGCGCAATGGCTTAGGAGTGTCACCGATGTAAATCATGTGTTGTGTGGATTGTCCCAGGGATTTAATTAGGCTCTGCTCGCCTTCACGCCACCAAGTGGCTTGATTAACCGAACCATCTCGCGGAGTGTAATAGGCATAACTACTCATTACTACAGCCAACGGGTGAATGGTCTTGATTCGCGCAATCGAATTTTTGCGCCATTTCTTGCACTCTATGTTATTGAAACCACCACGATCGGGCTGAGCTATATCTATCGCTGGGCAGGAAGATTTGGTTAATGAGATCAATTTGACGTGGTTCTTCAGCGCAATTTTCTCCATAACAGGGAACCATTGCGCCGCATGTGAATCTCCAAAGAGCACGATGGTTGTCGTAGAAGTCGAGTCCGCATAAGTGCAGCTACCCGATTTATCTTTTCCATAATTTACGTGGCAACCATCGGAGTAAATTAATGGTTTCGCTAATACCTGTGTTAGATCGAATTTCATCGGCGATGCGCCTGTGACTTGAATTGAAGATGATGCCGAATTCGAAATTACGATAGCCAACATGAGCGAAATAGCCGTTGTGCTAATGGCACCCACATAGATCTTTTTTTGAGCTATTTTTATACTCCGGATAGGGTCCTCAAGAAATCTATTCGTTAAGTCGGCCAACAGAACGGTTAATGCAATACATGCGATGCGTTCGCTAACCGTAAGCGGTCTTCCCAAAGCAGTGCTTGGTAAAACTAAGACTGGCCAATGCCATAAATACATCGGGTAGGAGATCTTTCCCAGCCATTGGCTCACTGCATTATTAGATAGAGCATTTAGGAATGTAGGCCAGACTGGAATCGTCGCAATTAGGGCTGCAGTTGCTAGGACGGGTAAGAGGGCATTTATACCCGGAAAAGCGGTGTTATTACTAAAAACGCTGGATGCGACAAGAACTCCACCCATGGCGATCCAAGGCAGAACTCGCACATTTAGCCTGCCCATGGGAATGAAGAGAAGTAGTGCGCCGATTCCAAGCTCCCAAGCGCGAGTAGGTAATGAGTAGAAAGCCCAAATTGGTGCGGTATGAGTTTGGTAGATGGATAAGGCGAGTGAAAGAGAGGTAACAAGTGCAATTCCGATCAACAGCCATTGCCGGCTTTTGCGTGCTAAAGCAACCATCAAAAGTGGCCACACTAAATAGAATTGCTCTTCTACCGCTAAAGACCAGTAATGGATAAACGGTGACGGTGTTGCATTGAGATTTTGATAGTCATTTTGCCACCAAGCAAAGAGATAATTGGAAACGTAGGCAGCTGCAGCAAAGAGATCACGACCCAGATCATGACGCGTAATCGCCGGAAGCACGAACCAGCCCACTAGTGCGGTAGAAAAAAGAACAAAGACTGAGCTCGGTAGTAAACGTTTAATTCGGCGCTGATAGAACGCGGCAAGATTTAGGCGACCGGTCGAATCCAACTCCCGAAGTAACAATCCGGTAATGAGATAACCAGAGATTACATAGAAGATGTCTACGCCAACGAAACCACCAGAAATAAATCTCGCATGAAAGAGCACAACAAGGATGGAAGCAAGTGCTCGCAGACCTTGAATTTGTAAGACGCGCATAGTTAAGCGATTATAAGTGAGGTTACTTCAATATCTGGATACTTTTGTTGCAGGTTTTTACGGCCAGGTAAATCGTCAATTTCCAGCAAAGCTAATACGTGCGCCACAGTCGCGCCACTTCTATGTATCAATTCAATTGCTGCTCCAATGGTCCCACCAGTTGCAAGAACATCGTCAATTAATAAAACCGAAGCACCTGGTGATATTGCATCAACATGAATCTCCAAGATGTCACTGCCATACTCAAGCCCGTAACTCTGCGAAATGGTCAAGTGTGGGAGTTTGCCTGCTTTTCGAATAGGGATGAAACCAGAAGCAAGTTCATGGGCAACTGCTGAGGCAAAAATAAATCCACGGGCTTCAATTCCGGCGACCAAAGTTCCACGGGGTGCGAATGTTGAAAGTTTCTTAGTCACGGATGCAAAGGCGGCAGCATCGGCAAGAAGTGGAGTTATGTCTTGAAAGCGAATCCCTGGTTTTGGGTAGTCGGGTATTTCGCGGATGAGCGCCAACGCTTCATCAATATGCATGTGTCCGAGAGGAGACTTGAACTCCCAATCCCTTGCGGGAACTAGCACCTCAAGCTAGCGCGTCTGCCAATTCCGCCACCCGGACCGAGTGAAGGGGTAAGGATAGCAATTTGATGACAGAATGGCGAAATGACCACTACTACGCAACTTGAAACCGAAGTTATCCAAATATGCCAAGACCTCATCCGAATCCCCAGCGTTAACTTTGGTGATGGCAAGGGTAATGAGAAAGAAGTGGCAGATTATATTGTTGCCTCTCTTGCCGAAGTTGGAATCGCGTCAACGATCTACGAATCAGCTCCTGGTCGTTGTAATGTGATGGCGCGAATTAAAGGAAGAGATTCAACTCGTCCGGGATTGGTATTGCATGGACACATAGATGTTGTACCAGTGAATGCAGCCGACTGGAGCGTTGATCCATTTTGCGGTGACATTATCGATGGCATGATTTGGGGCCGCGGTGCGGTAGATATGAAAAATATGGATGCAATGATGCTTGCAACCATACGGGAGTGGTCACGAACTGGATATATTCCACCGAGAGATATTGTTTTAGCATTTTTTGCCGATGAAGAAGCGGGAAGCATTTTCGGATCGCATTGGATGGTCGACAAGCACCCTGAACTTTTTGCTGGTTGCACTGAGGCCGTCTCTGAAGTTGGCGGATTTTCAGTCACAGTTGGCGGTGGCAAACGTTTATACATGATTGAGACTGCCGAAAAAGGAATTCACTGGATGAAGTTAACTGCGCAAGGACGCGCAGGACACGGCTCGGTTATGAACGATGAAAATGCTCTAACGCGCTTGACGGAGGCCGTTGCAAAGATTGGAAATCACGAATGGCCTCAACGCTATAGCAAGACCGTTAAAGCATTGTTCAAAAAAGTTGCGGCCTCAACCGGTAAGACGTACGATGAAAATGATTTACGTCCACTGTTAAGCGAGGTGGGTTTCGCCGCACGTATGATCGGTGCGACGTTACAAAATACTGCAAATCCAACGATGTTAGAGGCCGGCTATAAAGCTAATGTAATTCCAGGTTCAGCCAGTGCGGTCATTGATGGCCGCTTCATTCCAGGATTTGAGAATGAACTCAATGAAACAATCGCCTCGCTGATTGGTCCTCACATTAGTGTTGAAACGATTACGCGAGATGAAGCGTTAGAAGTTCCCTTTGAAGGTGATCTCGTAGATGCGATGTGTGACGCGATCCTCAAAGAGGACTCTGAAGCAATACCAGTTCCTTACTTAATGAGTGGCGGAACTGACAATAAAGCTTTGGCTGAACTAGGAATTATTGGTTATGGCTTTTCTCCATTGAAGTTAGATGCAGACTTTGATTTCATGTCGCTCTTCCACGGAGTCGATGAACGCGTACCAGTTGATGGTTTAACTTTCGGTGTACGAGTTTTGAAGGATTTTCTAGAAAACTGTTAGGCGCTTACATCATTGAGTGCGCTGCGCAGAATATCTGGCAAGGAAATCTCTTCGCTCTTTAGAACGCCACGCAATTGAGCACCTGTGCGTGCGCCAATAATCGCGCTAGTTACACCAGGTGCATCTCGTACCCATGCAAGGGCGACTTCTAAGGGGGAGTAGCCCAAACCGCTGGCCGCAACTGCAACTGCATCTACAGTTCGAGCGCTTCTGGAATCTAAATACGGTTCAATGTGCTTGGCAAAATGAGGCGCAGCTCCGCGTGAATCACTGGGGATACCATTGCGATATTTACCAGTTAAAACACCTCTAGCTAAAGGTGCCCACGCCAAGAAACCAACTCCGCAATCCTGTGCGCAATCCAATAACTCTACTTCTGCATCACGATTTAGTAATGAGTACTCACTTTGAATCGTTGTTATTGGAGCTTTCATTGAGTTCGAACTTTGCTTGGTGGCCGCTCTGGCTAGTTGCCACCCGGAATAATTACTGACACCTACGTATCGTGCCCGACCAGTTGTGTAAGCGTAATCCAGGGCGGCTAGCGTTTCATCGAGTGGAGAGAGCGAATCCCAAGCATGTACTTGCCAAATATCCACAAAATCGGTTCCTAGGCGAGATAGGGATTTATCCAACTCTGCGATAAGTGTGTGTCTAGTTGCATCGATGAATCTAACCCCATCGGGAAAACTTAATCCCGCTTTCGTTGCAATGACAACGTCATCACGGTTAACGAGAGTCCCCACTAAGCCGCCGATGACGCGTTCGCTATCGCCATCGCCATAAGTATTAGCGGTATCTATAAAATTTCCACCTGCATCGATAAATGCACGGCACTGATCAGCGGCTTCATGTTCATCGGTATCACGCCCCCAAGTCATAGTGCCAAGGCCTAATCGCGAAAGCTTCAGGCCACTAGAGCCAGCTCGTCGCATTTCCATGGAGCGACCTTAGCAAGACGAGCGCATAAAACCTGCGATAGCCTTACCGTCATGCAGGTAGTTTTGATTCGACATGCCCATTCAGAGGCCAATGCAAAAGGCCTGCTTTCGGGAAGAATTTCTGGCGTCCACTTATCGCCAACGGGCATAGCTCAAGCTAATGAGCTCGCACGCCGACTAGGCAAAGTAACGATTTCAGCGTTGCGCATTAGCCCGCTTGAGCGTTGCGTAGAGACGATTACTCCTTGGTGGGAAACTGTGGGTCAAAACCATAACCGCAGAATTTCAATGGTTAATGATAATAATCTTGTTGAAGTCGACTATGGCAAGTGGAGTGGAAAGAAACTCTCACTTCTATCGACTAATAAACTTTGGAAAACCGTACAAAATAATCCAAGTGCCATGTACTTTCCAGCTGGTGAAGGTTTAGCGCAGATGCAGGAGCGGGCCATGCGGGTCGTTCATGAGGTTGCCGCATTAAAGACAAAGGGCGCCGCCATATTTGTTAGCCATGGAGATGTCATAAAAGCAATTGTCGCATCGGCTTTGGGAATGCATCTAGATGATTTTCAGCGAATAGTAATCGATCCAGCCTCGATTTCAGTCATCGATTTCAGCGGATCCAAACCACGTCTACTTTTGCTTAATGACTCACGCGCAGATTTAGAGAGTTTTCTGAACGCACCGCTGCGAAAACGCAACCTATTGGGCGGCGGAAGCGGCAAGTGAGTTTTATTTTTGATTCACTTGAACGTTTTGTGGCCGGAACAGTTGGTGAGCCAGGAGAGCGAGCATTTTTCATTCAAGCCCGGGCCGGGCAACGATTAGTCACGGTTGGTTTAGAAAAGCTGCAAGTTGCAGCCTTAGCAGAGCGCTTAGAGATTGTTATCAACGATTTACGCAAGGGAGATTTCTCCCTTCGAATAGATCCATTGCCTCGAGATGATGCATCACTTGAGACTCCCATTGAGTCTGAGTTCACTGTCGGAGCGATTTCGATGGCTTGGGATGAAACCCGCGCATTAATTAATATTGAACTCTTCGAAGTAGTTGCTGATGATGAAGAGCCAGACAACTGCTTGAGTGTGTACTTAACTTTATCCATGTGTGATGCTTTTGTTAAGCGCTCAAAGGCGCTCGTCAGTGCGGGGCGTTTACCTTGTCCCTTCTGTGGAATTCCAATTGATTCGCAAGGTCACTTATGTCCGAGGGCAAATGGTTACCGACGATAAATTCGCTTTGCTCACCCAGGGAGAGTTAGTCGTAACGGGGCGTTTAGTAGATGCATCAAATGCAACGCTCTACACATCAGTAACTCACGAAGGTCAAGCCATGAATGCAATCTATAAGCCAATCGCTGGTGAGCGACCGCTGTGGGACTTTCCCGATGGTTCATTGGCGCACCGTGAATATGCTGCCTACCTCATAAGTCAGAACTGCGATTTCAACCTTGTTCCTCTCACTATTTTGCGGGATGGGCCATACGGTCCCGGAATGGTTCAAGAGTGGATAGAAATCAATGAGGATATTGATTTAGCAATCTTCTTTTCAACCAATGACCCACAACTTAGATCGATGGCAATCTTCGACGCCATTATCAATAACACTGACCGGAAGATTGGTCATCTTTTACCTTCATTAGAGGGAGAGTTATTTGGATGTGACCACGGCGTAACTTTCCACACCCAAGACAAATTGCGAACAGTTCTTTGGCAGTTCTCGGGCGATCCTTTAACGGACATTGAGTTAGAACAACTTGCTAGTTCTGAGAGCGTTTTGAAATCTGAACTGGACTTAACTCCTTATTTAACGGAGAATGAAATTGCGGCACTTCATGCGCGAATCCAACGTTTAATAACGACGGGTGTAATGCCTGAACCGAATCCGGATTGGCCGGCCGTTCCTTGGCCCGCCTTTTAGTTGTGCTTTAACTAGGATGAGCACATGAAATCTTGGCTACAGGTCGACGTTCCGAAACTACACCCGCGATTTGTTGTCCCTGAAATGAGACTGAGCAATACCAAGACCGGTGCCGTGGAAGCCCTGGAGAGCAAATCGATTTATCGCATGTATGTATGCGGCATCACTCCTTATGATGCGACACATCTTGGTCATGCTGCGACCTACCTAACCTTTGACCTAATCAATCGATACTTACGTGCTCGTGGTGCGGACGTTTCATACGTCCAAAACATCACTGACATAGATGATCCGCTTCTCGAACGAGCTAAACGTGATGGAGTCGATTGGGAGGAGTTGGCGCATTCGCAGATATCGCTCTTCACTGGAGATATGGTGAATTTGCGCGTGATCCCACCAAATAGTTACATCGGCGCTGTTGAAGCGATTCCACTAGTTGTTGACTCGATAGAAAGTTTGCAGAAACACGGAGCTATCTATCAGGTCGGCAGTGATTACTATTTCTCTAACTCGCCGCAATCAGGCTTCGGTGGTCTTTCGCACTTAAGCCACGATGCAATGACAAAAATTTTTTCTGAAAGAGGAGGAGATCCGACTCTTGCTGGCAAGCTGGATCCGCTCGACTGTCTAGTGTGGATGGCTAAGCGCGAAGGTGAGCCTGGATGGCAATCTTCTCTGGGTGTTGGTCGACCTGGGTGGCACATTGAGTGCACTGCCATTGCTCTGGAATATTTACATCCCGATCCAGATGAAGATTCCTTGATAGATATTCAAGGCGGTGGAAGCGATTTAATATTCCCGCATCATGAAATGTGTCGCTCGCAAGCTAAAATTTTAACTGGTAAAGAGCTCGCGTCAACCTATGTTCACGCCGGAATGATTGGTTTAGATGGCGAAAAAATGAGTAAGAGCAAGGGAAATTTAGTTCTTGTCTCAAAGCTTATTGAACGCGGCGTGGATCCTATGGCGATTCGATATGCACTAATGAAGCATCACTATCGTCATGACCAGATGTGGAGCGAAGAGATTTTGCTTAGCGCCGAACAAGCACTCTCCCGATTGCGCACCGTCTTGGGCTCCGAACAGGTTTCTTCAACCACGACAGTGACTGAGAAGATTATGCATGCTTTAGCTAGTGATTTAGATACGCCAGCGGCATTAGATGCAATTGACAACTGGGTGGATGATAGTTTCGATGGAGGATCCGGAGGAGACACCAAGGAGTTTAAGCAGACCCTTGATTCGCTACTTGGACTTGCGCTTTAATCTTTAGTACGGCGACGTAAGTAACGCTCAAATTCTTTAGCGATCATATCCCCAGATATTTCTGGAATATCGGCCGCGTCTTTGCTCTCCTCAAGCGTCTTTATATAGTCGGCAACATCGCCATCCTCTTTGGCTAAATCATCAATCTCTAACTCCCAAGAATCCGAAGCAGATGCAAGATCTTCTTGCGGAACGCCTATTGTAAGAAAATCCTCGAGAGCATGAATGAGAGCAAGTGAGGCCTTAGGAGATGGCGCATTGGATGCATAATGTGGCACCGGTGCCCACAATGACAGCGCATCGATTCCGCGACGAAATGCGCCATCGCTGATCGCACCTAGAATCCCAGTTGGTCCTTCATATGAGGAGATAGAAATATCTAAGCGCTTAGAGATCTCAGGACTTGCAGCAGTTACATTGACGGTGATTGGTCGACTATGTGGAATGTCGGCCAGCAAAGATCCAACACAGATGATGGTTGAAACTTCAAGATCATCAGCTAAATCCAAGAGTTCATGAGTGAACCTCTTCCAGCGCATCGACGGCTCAATTCCTTTAACGATTACTAAATCGCGATCGGATTGCGGAAGAACTAGACCAAATATCTGTGTATTGGGCCAAGTAATATTACGAGTGCCAGTTTCATCAGTGGATACTTGGGGACGATTGACTTGAAAGTCATAAAAATCTTCCGGGTCAAGATCGGCAATTAATACGGGGACAGTCTCTGTTGCATCATCCTGCCAAGCAGAAAGTAAGTGATCGAGTGCACCACTGGCAGCTTCGCCAGCGTCGTTCCATCCTGAGAATCCAACAACCATTACAGGATTTCTTAAGCTCGGAATTTGATGTATCTCCACATCAACAAACCTTACGGTACCCTCGCGCACGTGAGTAACTCAAAAACGCCAGGGATTTTCGAGGCCGTCTTCTTTGACATGGATGGACTACTAGTGGACTCGGAACCTCTCTGGCTTGAGTCCGAGAGCGAAATAACTGGTCGATACCAATATCAATGGACACATGCCGACCAAGTTGCCTGTTTGGGGGGCCCGCTCTCACGCGTTGGTGAAATCATGTATGCCCGCTGTGGCGCAGAGACACCTGAGTTCTTTACTCAAACTCTCATTGAACTTCAGACGAAGAAATTGCGCGGCAAAACACCGCTGATGCCGGGCGCAATAGAACTCGTACGGGAGTTACAAGCCAAAGGAGTAGCAACAGGGTTAGTGTCGGCAAGCCCACGAGTTATCGTTGATGCAGTACTGGAAAATTTGGGTGGTAGCCCGTTCCCATTTTCAATTAGCTCCGACGATGTCGTCAATACCAAGCCGCATCCCGATGCCTACTTACTAGCGGCCAATCGCGCCAAAGCCGACATATCCCAGTCGCTCATTTTTGAAGATTCCCTTACGGGAGTTAGCGCAGCAAAGGCCAGTGGCGCTTGGCTCATTGCGGTTCCACATTTCGTCATAGTCCAAGAGAGCGTACGAGTGAGAAGTATCAAATCACTTGAGCAGATTACTTTTTCAAAGCTACAAGATCTTTATGCGAATTTCACGGCTGTTATTTAATTCACGTGCGCTGGACAGATAGTTTTAAAGAAGCACCAGTCACATAGTCTACTTGGTTTCGGTGGCCAATAATCCTTCTCAATTGAGATGAAGATGTCATCTGCAGTTCGTTGCAGAAATCTTTCCGCAGAGGTCAAATCCGCTAAAGTTGGATTACTTTTTACTAACTTTCCATCACCTAGATAGATCAGTTGTAACAGTCGGGGGAGGACCCCATTTGTTTTCCAGTAGAGAAGAGCGTAAACGCGCAGTTGGAATAAAGCCTTTTCTTCCCAGCCGGGTTTCGGAGATTTTCCAGTTTTATAATCGATGATCCGTACTTCACCTGTTGGAGCAATATCCAATCTATCCACATATCCATGCAAATAAACCTCGGGACTGAAATCATTTTCAAGATGCATTTCGCGATGAGTTGCTTCAAAAGTTGCTGGCTTCTCCAGAGTGAAATACGTTGTGATGAGCGATGCGGCCCGATCGAGCCACTCCTTCTCGTTGGTAACCATCTCGGCAAGTTCTGGCTTTGCCGCAACTTGATCGCGCCATCGTGATGGGAGAAGATCGATTGCAGTTAACTCTGTTCGATCGACTGGCAAGTTTTCAAAGAGGTCATGTAAAACTGTGTGAACTAAAGTTCCGCGTTCTGCATCCAGGCTAGGTGGCTGCGGCAACTTATCGATAGCACGGTATTTATAGAGCTGAGGGCAGTTGTTGTAATCGTTAACGGCACTCGGGGATAACCGCAGTCTGGGATCGGTACTCACGTGATGCAAGATACCCGTACTTTGAGGATATTTTTCGCCTAAGATACTCCCGTGTCTAATTTAGGATATTTCGCCGATGGAGATCGAATTCAATTGACCGATCCCAAAGGTAAGTTGTATAGCTTTACGATCGTTTCCGGTAAAGAGTGGCACACCCATAAAGGCTGGATTACGCACGATGATTTGATTGGCATGCCTGAGGGTTCCGTTGTAAGCACAACTGCCGGACTCAAATTCACTGCATTTAAACCTCTCTTAGCCGATTACGTTTTGACGATGCCTCGAGGGGCGACGATCGTGTATCCAAAAGATGCGGCGATGATTGTAGGTCTTGCCGATATTTATCCCGGTGCCCGAGTTCTAGAGGCTGGCGTTGGAAGCGGTGCGTTAACTATTTCATTGCTTCGAGCCGTAGGCGCTAACGGAAGCGTTCATTCGGTAGAGCGCCGAGTTGATTTTGCCGAGAACGCTCGATCGAATGTGAGTAACTACTTTGGTGAATTTCCAGATAATTGGACGCTCACCGTTGGTGATTTACAGGACCAAGAAGTTGTCGATAGTTATGATCGCGTAATTTTAGACATGCTCGCCCCGTGGGAGTGTGTTGATCTTGGAGCTAAAGCGTTACGCCCTGGGGGAGTATTCATGGCCTATGTTGCTACTACGACACAGCTGTCAGTTACTGCAGAGGCGATCAAAGCCGATGGACGTTTTACTGAACCTGAAAGTTCCGAGACAATCGTTCGAGGTTGGCACCACGAGGGTTTGGCAGTGCGACCACAACAACGCATGATTGGGCACACTGGATTTCTTATTCAATCGAGAAAAATGGCACCTGGCGTGGAAGTTCTTGCACGCAGACGTCGGCCAGCAAAAGGTGCTTACGGTGTCTCGGAAGATTGAACGATTAATTAATTTAACAATTGCGTTATTGGCAACGAAGCGGTATTTAACCAAACAAGAGATTTTTAGATCAGTAGATGGTTATGAAGGTAGCGAAGAGACCAAAGAACGCATGTTTGAGCGCGACAAAGATGATCTTCGAAATTTGGGTGTAACAATCGATGTTGGAAGTTTTGATCCGGTTTTTGAGGACGAAGCTGGGTATCGAATCAGACCTGAATCTTACGCGCTAGATCTTGGAGATATTAGCGGCACCGAGATTGCCCTCCTTAGTCTTGCCGCTGAGGCATGGCGGGGTGCTGCATTAGATGGCGCTGCACATAGTGCGCTGACAAAACTTCGATCAATGGGCGTTGAATCTGATCTCGATGCACTTCCGGCAATCGCTCCACGATTAACTACAACATTTAATGGCTTCCAAATTATCGTAAATGCAATTTCCAAGCGAGAACGCATTGCATTTACTTATGTATCCGCCACTTTGGAGACCCAATTGCGAACAATTGAACCCTATGCAATTGCAACTCGAGATGCCCGCTGGTACTTAGCAGGTAGGGATATAGATAAAGATGACGTGCGTACATTCCGGTTGGATCGTATAGATGGTGAGATCTTAATCGTTAAGAGCAATGGTCACTTTGAAATTCCTGAGGATTTCGATGTCTTTGCCTCACTCCGAAACGAGAAAAAGAACAACGTCGCAACTATTGATATTCGAAAAGGCAAAGCCCAATTGCTTCGTAGTGCGGCGTTGTCCCTAGTCGATAAGGGTGAGTGGGATCAAATCACTATTAACTACCTTGATACAACTTACATCGTAGATCTAGTTCTCTGGCACGGGAGCGATGCCGTCATCATCGGACCAGAATCTCTGCGAAATGAAATCATTGAATCACTTGAGACGATTGTTCGAGTCCATGGATAAACCAATTCAAACGCCTTTAAGTCGGACGGCCAGACTTCTAGATCTCGTCCCATACCTTGCCACTCATCAGGGAGTTGAATTGCTCTCATTAGCAAACGACTTTGGCGTGACCCAATCTCAAATGATTGCCGACTTAACGACGTTATGGATGTGCGGTCTTCCTGGATACACACCTCTAGAGCTCATGGATCTCTCCTTTGAATCGGGATTTGTAACGATTAATAATGCCGAGACGCTCTCTAGCCCACGCACGCTCAATGACGAAGAGTCAATTGCGCTGCTGCTCGGTCTTGATTTAGTTATCGAATCACTACCAAAAGACCGTTCCGATTTGAAAGCCATAGCCCTTGAGCTAGTTAAGAGGTTTTCGCTTCGAACTAATGTTCGCGCCAAACTCGCAGCAATTCCAGCAGTGGCCGGATCCACAATTGCCACCATAGAAAGTGCGCTCTCTAAAAAGCAGTATCTTGAAATGGTTTATCACTCACTGTATTCAGACACAATTTCTAAACGCGTCGTCCTTCCTCTCGAAATGCGCAGTGAAGACGGGGTGGAGTATTTATTCGGCTTATGCCAGAGCGCTTCAGCTACGAGAATGTTCAGGTTGGACCGCATCCAAGCCTTAAAGCTTGTTTCGATTCCAGCCGAGCCCGTACTTGAGTTACAAAGAGAGGGAACAAATAGGAGCTCGTACAGAATTCGAGTTCATTCAAGGCCTAGAGATGCCGCCGAGCGATTCGCTCTCGATCCAGCTAGCGTCCTCACGGAGCCAGAGATTTCCTCATTTTCTAGTGAGTGGGTTAGGCGCTCGGTGTTGGCGTCCGGCGGAAGTATCGAACTCCTAGAGCCGACGGATCTTCGTCGAGAGGTTGCAACTGTGGCAAAGACGGTTCTGAGCCAGTATCAGGCGCAATAATTGAGCTTTCCACCACGGGTTGCTCTAGGCTAACCTTGTTAGGATTAGTGACGCACACGTCTACAGAGGAGTTTGCCCAATGTTTCTAAAAGAGCCAAGCCATATCCTTATTCTTTTGATAGTAGTTCTCGTTCTCTTTGGTGCAAAGCGCCTTCCCGATTCAGCCCGCTCACTCGGTCGCTCTATGCGAATCTTCAAGAGTGAGATGAAGGAAATGTCTACTGATGAAAAGAAGACTGAGGACGATAGTAAGCCTGAGAAATAAGTTTCTATGGCGTCAATCTCAGACGCACGGATGCCGCTATTAGATCATCTTCGAGAACTTCGTAAGAGAACCTTTCGCGCATCCGTCGCGATTTTCATCGGCTCGTGTGTCGGTTGGTTTTTCTATAACGACATTATTACAAAACTTGCTCTTCCTGTTTGCGATTTAAAAGCTGCACAAGCATCGGGGGCTACACATTGTGGCGCTCTTTACATTAACGGTGTTTTAGGACCACTTAATTTACAAATCAAAGTGGCTTTGCTTTCCGGAATTATCCTTTCAGCACCTATCTGGCTCTACCAACTCTGGGCCTTCATCGCTCCGGGATTGCATCGCAAAGAAAAGCGAAATTCGATCCTTTTTTTGATATCGGCAACTCCATTTTTTGCGTTAGGCGCAACGCTTGGGTATATCGTTTTGCCATTAGCAATTAAAGTCCTTTTTGGTTTCACGCCAAGTGCCTTGTCTAATCTGGTCAAATTTGATGATTATCTTGATTTTGTCATGCGAATTATTTTACTTTTCGGCCTGGCCTTTGAACTCCCAATTTTCCTACTCACTTTCAACTTGATTGGTTTTCTCAGTGGGGCAACGATTCTTCGACCCTGGAGAATTTGGGTCTTTGCAATAACACTATTTACGGCAGCATTCACACCAACTGGCGATCCCTTCACCATGGCACTTCTTGCCCTACCGCTCTGTGTCTTATATTTTTTGGCAGGAGGCATAGCGCTTCTAGTAGATAAACGTCGCTCCAAGAAGGCATCCCGCCTCCAGACGGAGGTAAGTGCAATCGATAACCCATCACCTATTGAGGAATAGGACGATAAGGTCGCCTCATGTGGGCCTTAGTAATTAATCCGACGGCCGGCTCTGGAAAAGGCGCGGCAATCGGAGCTCGTGTTGCCGGTTTTCTCACCAGCCGCGACATTGCCCACGAAGTGATCTCGGGAAATTCAGCGATTGCCCTTGTCAATAATTTATCGGTATTCATTGAGAAGTACCCAGATTGCACCGGTGTCATCGCCGTCGGGGGTGACGGTCTTGTACACAATGTGCTCCAGAAAACGACCCCAGCACAGATACCTCTTGCCGTTATCCCAGCTGGAACTGGCAATGATTTCGTTCGGACTCTAGGTTGGTCGTTAGATGGTTTAGATCCTTATCTTGAAAAAATTATCTCCGAAGCGCCAAGATCTATGGATTTAGGAGTCGTTGATGGCGAATGGTTCGGTGCAATTTTATCTACAGGTTTTGATTCGATAGTTAACGAGAAAGCAAACACGATGAAGTGGCCGAAAGGCCCAATGAAATACAATGCTGCGATTGCAATTGAACTACCGCGCTTTAAGCCGCGTCATTATGAAATCACGCTAGATGATCGCACGATATCGACACAAGCGATGCTTATTGCAGTTTCCAATGGCCGCTCGTACGGCGGGGGCATGCTGGTTTGTCCTGAGGCCGATATTCACGATGGTTTTTTTGATGTGATGGTACTTCATCCAATTTCCAAGTTGGAGTTCTTGAAGGTTTTCCCGCGAGTATTTAAAGGTACACACATTACGCACCCCGCCGTTGAGATTGTTCGCAGCAAGAGCGTGACAATTAAAGCCGAGGCAGTGGCCTATGCCGACGGTGAGCGGATTGGTTTGTTGCCCGTTACTGCTCAATGCATGCCCGGTGCCATGCAAACGTGGATCGCATGAGCACGCCGGCCGAAAATTATGCTGCGGCGAAAGTGCGAAGTGCTCACCCAGTAACACAGGATTTCTTAGCCACTTTCGATTTTGAGTTCGATCCATTCCAGATAGCGGCATGCCACGCCGTCGAAGAGGGGAGTGGGGTTCTAGTTGCCGCGCCTACTGGCGCCGGTAAAACCGTTGTTGGTGAATTTGCTGCCTACTTTGCGCTAAACCTTAATAAGAAGTGTTTTTATACAACGCCTATTAAGGCGCTTTCTAATCAAAAATACTTTGAGTTTGTTGCCAAATTTGGTGCCGACAAAGTGGGTCTACTAACTGGGGACACCAGCATTAATGGCGAGGCCGATATCTTGGTCATGACGACTGAAGTCTTGCGCAATATGTTGTATGCCGGTTCATCGACACTTACCAATCTTGGATACGTAGTAATGGATGAAGTCCACTACTTGGCAGATAAATTTAGAGGCGCAGTGTGGGAAGAAGTTCTCATCCACTTGATGGAAAGTGTCCAAGTAATTTCACTCTCGGCGACAGTATCAAATGCTGAAGAGTTTGGTGAATGGCTGGGAGAAGTTCGAGGAAATACCCAAGTCATCGTCAGCGAAATCAGGCCTATCCCTTTGTATCAACATGTCTTAATTGGTAATCGTATGCTCGATTTATTTGAGCGGCCAGGTCAGATTAATCCGGAGATCTTGCAACGCGAACGCGAAGCTATGCGAAAATCTTCAATGGATAGGCATCGTCGCGGTCGTTACAACGAACCAAAAGAGCGGTTGAGTAGAGCCGATATCATTGAGAAATTGCAACGAGAAAATATGTTGCCGGCAATAACCTTTATTTTCTCGAGAGTTGGATGCGACGCCGCCGTAAAGCAATGTCTAGTCGCAGGTATACGGCTCACTTCGCCAGAGGAACGTGTGGAGATTAAAGCCACCGCACTTAAATACACTGCCAATATTTCATCTGAAGATTTAGAGGTCCTCGGCTTTGGTGATTGGCTTACTGCCCTCGAACGGGGGATTGCAGCCCATCATGCTGGCCTACTTCCAAGTTTTAAAGGCGCAGTAGAGGATCTATTTCAACGGGGTTTAGTCAAAGCCGTATTTGCAACTGAGACTCTCGCTTTAGGAATCAATATGCCTGCGCGCTCAGTAGTTTTGGAGAAGTTAGTTAAGTTCAATGGCGAAGCTCATGTTCCAATCACGCCGGGGGAGTACACGCAGTTAACTGGTAGAGCTGGACGTCGCGGCATCGATATTGAGGGCAACGCAGTCATTCTCTGGTCGCCAACAGTTGATTCGGCCGCGGCAGCAGGCCTGGCATCGACGCGTACGTATCCTTTGCGTTCATCTTTTGCGCCAACGTACAACATGTCAATAAATCTCATTGCCCGCTTTGGTAGAGAACGCGCACGTCGATCCCTCGAGTCCTCTTTTGCACAGTTCCAGGCCGATCGTGCCGTAGTGGGTCTTTCTCGTCAGATTCGAAAGAATGAAACGGCGATCGAAGAGATTTTGGTTAATGCCCAATGTCACTTAGGCGATTTTATCGATTACGCAAGCATCCGACGAGAAATCAAAGAGGTTGAAGTTTTACTAAGTCGGCGAGATCAGAAGAAGAGTTTTGATAACCGACAACGTTCGCACTTAGAGGGCGATCTCAGCGAACTTCGCAAAGCTTTGCGAAATCATAGCTGTCATAGCTGCAATGAACGCGAAGATCACGCCCGATTTGCTGAAAGAGCCGGGCGACTAAACCGTGAAAACGAGGGCTTGCGTACCCGCGTAGAAAGTCGCACTAACGTAATTGCTAAGACCTTTGACCAAATCTGCCAAGTTCTCAACCACTTGAACTATATTGAGGGAGAAAAACCCACATCGCAAGGAAAAATTCTTACGAAAATTTATGCGGAATCAGATCTCCTGTTAACTGAATCTATTCGTCTCGGCCTCTTTGATGAGTTAAACGCCACTGAACTTCTCTCGATTGTTTCGTCCATGATTTTTCAATCGCGTTCGGCCGAAGTTACGGCACCAAAAATGCCAAGTCCAAGAGTTTCACATGCATTAACTGAAGTAATCGCAGTATGGGCTCAACTTGAAGAGATCGAATCGCAGTATGGTGTTAAAACTCAACGCGAACCCGATGCGGGCTTCTGCTGGATCTCCTACAAATGGGCAAGTGGTGGCTCGTTGCAGAGCGTGCTCAAGGGAAGCGACATGTCGGTTGGCGATTTTGTACGTTCAACAAAGCAGTTAGTAGATCTCTTAAACCAGATCGCTGGAGCTAGTGAGAAACTTCGACCAGTTTGTAAAGATGCCATTAAGCGAATTGATCGTGGCGTGGTCTCTTATTTAATGGGGGAAGTATGACGTTAATGCTCTTAGACAGTGCATCGCTTTGGTATCGCGCTTATTACGGAATGCCAGACACGCTAGTTGCACCGGATGGAACTCCAGTCAATGCCATCCGAGGTTACATAGATATGACCGCCCGCTTGATGAGCATTTACAAACCCGATCGCATCGTCGCCTGTTTGGATGGAGATTGGCGACCTAGTTGGAGAGTTGAACTATTCCCTGACTATAAAGCCAATCGCCTAGAAGAAGAGGGCGATGAAGAGGAAGAGCCGGAGACACTGACACCGCAGATTCCTATCCTTCTAGATTTACTCGATCTCTTTGGAATTCCAGTCGTTGGCGTCGATGATTTTGAGGCCGATGACGTAATGGCTACTTATGCAGAAACCGAGAAGGGTCCAATTCGAATCGTGACTGGAGATCGCGACCTTTTCCAGATGGTCGATGACAAGCGCGATATCAAAGTTGTTTATTTAGCCAAAGGTATTTCGCAACACGACTTAGTCGATTTGAAGTACGTTGCCGATAAATATTCAATTCCGGGGGAGCGGTATGCCCTCTTTGCTATGTTTCGCGGAGACCCCTCCGATGGTCTACCTGGAGTACGAGGTATTGGAGAAAAAGGCGCGGCATTGATTGCTAATAATTTTGCTAACGTTGATGATGCTTTAGCTGGAGCGCATCAGGGGCATACATCTTTGCCACCGGCGCTGGCCAAAAAGATCATTGCAGGTGCAGATTATTTGAAGATCGCTCCAACCGTTGTTCAAGTCGCACGCAACGTTGCCTTGCCTCAGACCAGTTTACTAATGCCAACTGCCCCGGGAGATTTGTCGCAGATTTATCAGTTCAAGGAGCGCTACGGACTTGGTGCAAGCGTTGATCGTTTGATCAGCGCTCTCGGTTGGTAAGTTTTTTGTTAAGTATTCTTAGTGCCGCTCTCTTATCAGGCGCTTTTGCTCCATTATCACTGTGGTGGTTAGCTCCAATTGCTCTGGCTCTTCACATGTACAGTCTCTCCAGAACTAAACATGCAATAGGAAATGTCTTTCTCTTCGGCCTTGTTTTTAACGCCATTGCACTTCACTGGACGGGCATCTATGTTGGATCCACGCCATGGATCATTTTGGCGGTTGGCCAAGCGATATTCTTTATCCCGCTCGCGTTAGTAAAGAGATACGGCATAGTTTTTTATCCGGTTCTTTTTTTGATAATGGAGGAGGTGCGAACTAAGTTTCCATTTGGGGGATTCGGCTGGCTTCGAATCGCTTTTTCCCAATCGGATTCGCCGTATCGCGCCATGGCCGCATTTGGTGGAGTAACGGGGCTAACTGCGATAGTTCTGATTATTTCCTGGATTATTTATTCAATTATGGCGGGGGAGCGATCATTAGTAATTCTTGTCGCGGCGTTACCTCTATCTTTGTTACTTATTCCGAGCAATATTGCAACTTCCGGCCACATTAATACACTATTAGTCCAAGGTAACGTTCCACAGTTGGGTTTGGATTTCAATTCTCGTGCTACGGCCGTTTTCTATATGCATGTTACCGAAAGCAGAAAAGCGTTGAAAGAGAACAGTAATGTCGATTTTTTGCTCTGGCCCGAAAACGCCGTTGATGTGGATCCATTTGCTAACCCAACAGTTAAGGAAACGCTTGATTCATTCAGTAAACCAATAATTCTCGGTGCGGTCATACGTTCGCAGGGCCATTTTCAAAACGTTTCTATTGCATGGACAAGTAAGCACCAAGATGTCTATGTAAAGCAACATTTAACGCCTTTTGGTGAATATATTCCTCTTCGAAAATTGGCCACCAAAATTTCGCCATTTGCCAATAACGTTGTCGACTTTTTCCCCGGTACAACACCAAAGGTTTTTACGATAAAGAATGCAAAAATCGCACCAGTAATCTGTTTTGAACTCATTGATGACAAGATTCTGAGTCTTGCGGCCAAGAATTCAAATTTGATTGTTGTTCAAACAAATAGTGCAACTTTCGGTATTTCGCCAGAGAGTTCACAACAGTTAGCGATAACACGTATCCGCGCAATAGAACATGGACGAAATATTCTCTCAGTGTCAACAACTGGCGTTTCGGCGACGATTGATTACAAAGGAAATATTCTGGCCCAAACGCCAATTCATACGAGTGCCCATATATATGCAAAACCATCGCTGATTACGAGCCAGACACCCAGAGATAAGGCCGGAGATTGGGCGCGGATAGGCAGCTTTGCATGGCTGATCATGATTGCAACGACTCATCGTCGGCGTATGGTCAATCGCCGATAAGTTACATTATGTAAAGTTAGGCAAAGAGGCGGAAAACTTCGACTCTTTCACCCCTCCTAGCGGTAATCATCTAATGGAGTGCAGGCACAGACCAAATTGCGATCTCCATGAGCTCCATCGATGCGAGAAACGGGAGGCCAATACTTCATTCGAGAACCAATTGACTCACCTGGAACCAAGCCATCGGGTTGAACAGGATATCCGCCCTTTTCACGGGTGTATGGCCTCTCCCACTGGGTAGACACGACAGATAGGGCTGTATGAGGCGCATGGCGCAAGGCAGAGCCCTCAACACTCACCTTCCCGTCGATAATCTCTTGAATCTCTGAGCGAATCGAAATCATCGCATCAATGAAGCGGTGAATTTCAGTGATGTCCTCTGACTCAGTTGGTTCGATCATCAAAGTACCGGCAACTGGAAAGGACATAGTTGGGGCATGGAATCCGTAATCCATTAATCTTTTGGCGATGTCATCAACGGTGACACCTGATTCCTTCGTTAGTTCACGAATATCGAGAATGCATTCGTGAGCGACCCTGCCATTTGAGCCGGTGTAGAGGACTGGATATGAATTGTGAAGGCGCTCTGCAATGTAATTTGCCGACAAGATCGCCACTTGAGTTGAATGAGTTAAGCCCTCTCCCCCCAGTAAGCAAATGTATGCCCACGAGATTGGCAAGATGCTTGCCGACCCATATGGCGCAGATGAAATTGGACCCGGACCCGTGGATGGTCCAGCCAGTGAATCCATTGGGTGATTTGGCAGAAATGGCGCGAGATGTGCGCGAGAAATAACCGGACCTACGCCAGGGCCTCCTCCTCCATGCGGAATTGAAAAGGTTTTATGTAAATTCAAGTGAGATACATCGGCGCCAAACTTTCCAGGCTGTGCAAGTCCAACTAACGCATTCAAGTTAGCTCCATCTACATAAACCTGACCACCTGCATCATGTACCAAGGCACAAATTTCAGATACGGCAGTTTCAAATACACCATGAGTGGATGGATAAGTAATCATTAACGCAGCAAGCGTCGCACCGTGCTCGGTAATCTTCTCTTTAAGATCATCTAAGGAAACATTTCCATTCTCATCGCACTCAATTACAACAACCTTCATTCCGGCCATTACTGCAGAGGCTGCATTAGTTCCGTGCGCACTTGAAGGGATAAGGCAAATCTTTCGGATCTGATCACCTCGTGAGTCATGGAAATTTCTAATCGCAAGTAATCCCGCGAACTCCCCTTGGCTTCCTGCGTTAGGCTGCAAGGAAACGGCATCGTATCCAGTAATGGCTACTAGCCAATCCGATAACTGTTGAATCAACTTCCGTGAACCAACGGTCTGGTCGGTCGGGGCAAATGGATGCAGCGAAGAAAACTCTGGCCACGTTACTGCCTCCATCTCGGTAACAGCATTTAATTTCATCGTGCATGAACCTAAGGGAATCATAGTTCGATCCAGCGCCAAGTCCTTGTCGGCAAGATTGCGCAGATAACGCATCATGCCTGTTTCACTGTGATTGGTATTAAATACGGGATGAGTTAAATATTTGCTTGTGCGCAAAAATGTGGAAGGGATTTCCCGACCCGTAGCATCTTCAACGCCTAAAATTGCAAGCACTTGGGCAAAAACCTCTTCGGTAGTTTCTTCGTCAAAAGATATTCGCAACTCAGTCTTGCTCACTTTTGCAAAGTTAATTCTCGCTGCAATCGCCTTATCGTGAATCATTTGGGCATCTTTAACAACGACATGAACCGTATCAAAAACAACATCTTCGCGATTATTTGTTGCAGCCTGAAGACGGGATGCAAAACCATTTACTCTCTCTGCAATATGTCGAAGGCCATCTGGTCCATGCCACATCGCATAGAAAGCGGCCATATTTGCCAAAAGAACTTGAGCCGTGCAGATATTAGAAGTCGCTTTATCGCGACGAATATGTTGTTCACGAGTTTGAAGAGCTAAACGAAATGCTGGCTTACCTTGTGTATCGATGCTTTGCCCGACAAGTCGTCCAGGCATCGAGCGTTCTAGTCCGGTGCGCACCGCCATAAAGCCGGCATGAGGACCACCAAATCCCATTGGTACGCCAAAACGTTGCGACGTTCCAACTGCGATATCTGCGCCCCACTCCCCTGGAGCCTTCAACACGGTTAGAGCAAGCAAATCGGTGGCTGCGATGACCAATGCATTGCGCGAATGTGCGTATGTCGCAAAATTAGAATAATCAATCACTGTTCCAGTTGTATCCGGGTATTGAAGCAAAGCACCAAAGAATTCACCTTCATAGCCATCTCTGACCACGTGGCCAGAATCAATCTCAATTACCGTGATGCCCAACGGCTTCGCACGAGTAAGAACCACAGCCTTTGTTTGCGGATGTACATGTTCTTCAATTAAAAAAACAGCACTATCGTCTAGCTTAGAAGCTCGTCGGGCGAGAGTCATTGCCTCTGCCGCTGCTGTGCCTTCATCCAGCATTGATGCATTTGAAATATTGAGTGCAGTTAGTTCGCAGATCATTGTTTGAAAAGCAAAAAGAGCCTCCAGCCGACCTTGTGATATTTCCGGTTGATATGGCGTGTATGCCGTGTACCAGGCTGGATTTTCTAAAACATTTCTTTTGATAACTGGAGGAACAATCGTTCCGTAATATCCAGTGCCAATAAGCGAACGAAAAACCTTGTTCTCTGCTGCAATGGAGCGTAGCTCTGCAATTACTTCGACTTCACTCTTTGGACTATCTAGAGCGCTTTCTATAACTCCATTTATCGCAATATTTGATGGAACAACATCACGGATAAATGCATCTAGATTGTTGTATCCAAGGGCGTGCAACATCGAAGTTTCATCACTTGAAGTTGGACCAATGTGACGGCGTGAAAAGGCATCGTATTCAATCATGCCTACAGACTAGAGTTAATTAAGCGCCTTTGCTCTTACGTCTAAGCGAAAGCTCATCGTTATCTTGGACACTAACAATCTGGCCGTTAATCTCACCTTGAAGGGTCAACAATGAACCTTCAACCTCGTGCCACACTTTGCCGACCGCTATGCCAAAGACTCCCTGGCCGCCAGCGAGTAAGTCAATAATCTCATCCGAGCTCGTGCACTCATAGATTGATGCGCCATCACTCATCAACGTGATGCGCTCCAAATCGGTCACTCCCCTATTGCGCAGGTGATCAACTGCGGTTCGAATATTTTGAAGTGAAACGCCTGCATCCAATAATCTCTTAACGATCTTTAAAACCAAAATGTCGCGGAAGCCATATAGGCGTTGCGTTCCAGAGCCACTAGCCGTACGGATGCTCGGTTCAACTAATGATGTACGTGCCCAGTAATCTAACTGGCGATATGTGATTCCAGCTGCAGAGCAAGCCGTGGCGCCGCGGTAGCCGATCTCTAACTCTTGGGAAGTCACGTAGTGCTCGATTCTCTTGGGGAGTGTTGGTAAATCTAAGGCAGCGAACCCTTAGTTTCAATGACCGACACGGACCAAACCTCTAGTAGAGATTGAGGGTTTTGAGCCTAGCCAGCGAAGTCTTCAGGGTTAATCTCGTCCAAAAACTGCCTAAAGCGCTCGACCTCTTGATTCTCTTGGCCCGCCCCTTGATCCGGTATTTCAATCCCGGCCTCATCGAGGAGCTCACTCGTTGCCAAAATATTGCTGTGGGTGCGAAGCGCGAGGGCGATGGCATCGGAGGGCCTGGCCGAGATCGTTCGCGCGATCGATGCGCTATCTCGAATAAGTAGGTTGGCATAGAAGACGCCATCTTTCATCTCCGTGATATGCACGGCCGTTACTGTTGCATCTAGGGCCTCAACAATTTCACGCATTAGATCATGGGTCAGTGGTCGCGGGGGTTCAACTCCTTGTTGAGCAAAAGCGATCGCCGTTGCCTCATTTGCGCCCACCCAAATTGGAAGAAAACGCGAACCATCAATCTCTTTGAGTAAAACAATTGGTTGGTTAGAAGGCATCTCTACTCGAACGCCTACAACTTCCATTCCTATCAACATAGTTTTATGAACGAAGGCGATGGAGACCACCGCGAACAAGGGCGGCATGTAGTCGGATGGAGAGTGAAGCAATCTCCTTTTGAACCTCTTCGGCGCGGGCTTTGGACTCGGAAGATTTTTGACGCGTCAAAGGCGTTATGACCTGCTCAATTAAACCAATCTCGCGATCGGCAGCTGATTTAAATGATCGCAAGTGGCGGGCCTGAATTCCAAAACTAGCCATCTCGGTAACGGCTTTAGCAATAGCAAGAGCATCGCCATCAAAGTGACGTCCACGGGCGGCAATGAGGCCGTAACTCTCAATTTCAACTAGCTGCTCGTCGGTTAGACCTGAATTCTTCAGTAGCTCTTCGCGTGATAAACGCATCTCGCTAACTTCACCAAAGGCGCTCGGTGCCATATGGCCATCAACCGTTGCCAGAGCAACGACTGGATGCGCTACCCCGCCTATTGGCGCAGGCGTTAATCCTCTATCCATGGCATCGAGATTATCTTTAATCACTTTCAATGGAAGATACTGATCGCGTTGGGCCAATAGAACATATCGCAATCTCTCTAAGTCAGAGCTGGTGAATTTGCGATAGCCCGACGGTGTTCTCTGCGGCTCTATTAAACCCTCGGACTCTAAAAAACGAATCTTCGAGATTGTAATATCGGCAAAATCTCCACGAAGTCGATTAAGGACCTCGCCGATGCTTAAGTAGGCGCGCGCTGGAACAGCCATTAGTACTCCCCTAGTTCTCTATATGACAATTTTAACTCTTCACTTTCGAATTTCCACAAACAAAAAGCAAATGAAACTTTCCGATTTGAATCTGATCGCCTGAGTGCAAAATAATTTCACTTACCGAACTGTTATTTACATACGTTCCATTTAAAGATCCGCAATCACGCAATTTGAAATCTGATCCATTCTTTTCAATGACCGCATGTACACGAGAGACAGTCACATCATTTAGAAATACAACGCTCTCAGGAGATCTGCCGAGACTGGCACCATGAGCTGTGATAAGAAACCTGGAACCTTTACTCTCGCCACGGTTAATTAAAACCATCGCCTTATCTCCGCCAGCACCTTGAACCTCGGCAATTACTGCCTGATCTTCTTCGGGAAGAGTGGATAAATAATCGGCGAGAAGCGTTGAATTCGAAGGGCTCACTTCCCTGCTTGAAAGGTGAAGAGTGCTGGTGAGTTCGCTTTTCTTCTGATCCATAGCCTCACCCCTCTACTCTCAACCTTAGGCTGAGATTAAAGGGCGCAAGAGCATTGGTCAAGCCGTCAAAACACCATATTCGGTCGCGCTAAGAAGATTTGTTGGAACTGCGCCTACTTGAATCTTAACGAGCCAACCATCTCCATATGGATCGGAGTTGATTGATTCGGGGGTATTTGATAAGGATTCATTGATCGCAGTGACTACACCTGTAACTGGTGCGAAAATCTCAGATACCGACTTCGTGGACTCAACTTCTCCGCAAACTTTGTCTGCAGTGACGCTTTCACCAACTTTTGGAAGTTGCACATACACGATGTCACCTAATGCGCCTTGGGCGTAGTCGGTAATTCCCATCGTATAGATATCTCCATCAACAGAGACCCATTCGTGCTCTTTGGTGTACTGCAAATTATCAGGAGATGATGACATGTCCGCCTCTTATCTGCGAAATCGCTTCGCGTGCATACGTTATACCTGTAGCAATGTAGAGGGCAAAGCCCCATATAGCAAAGCTCCACCCTAGGACATATGCCACATTCCCCAGAGCGCCACTTCTTTGCGCTAGCAAAATAAAAGGAAACGCGTACATAAGATTGAAAGTCGCCGCTTTACCTAAATAATTGACCCTCAACGGTCCGTGGCCCGCGCGCTTCAAATAGATTGTCACAACTCCCAAAATGAGATCGCGGCCGATGAGTGCCACAATCATCCACGTCGGAAGAATCGAGCGAATGAGAAATACGATTAATATCGCAAAGATATAGAGTCGATCAATCGCCGGATCTGCTAATTCGCCAAAGCGAGAAGTCTGATTCCACGCACGAGCCAGTTTTCCATCGAAATAATCGGTGGCTCCCCCAACAGCTAAGACTGCAATCGCCCAGCCATCTGCATGCAGGTTCAACGTCAAGTAGATAAATAGCGGGATTCCAAGAAAACGTAGAAAAGTTAAAGCATTTGGCACGGTTATTAACGAGGCGCTCATAAAACTTAGTCGCGCTCTTTAACTCGGATCGCGACTTGAACTGGAGTACCAGGGAAGCCAAACTCCTCGCGAAGTCTGCGCTCGATAAAACGGCGATAAGAGGCCTCGATCCAACCGCTTGAAAAGACGACGAACTTTGGAGGGGCAATTCCGGCCTGGGTTGCGTAATAGATCTTGGGTTGTTTTCCCCCGCGAACAGGCGGTGGTGTTGCACCGATTAAAGCTCCCAGGAATGAGTTCAGCTTGGCAGTTGGAACGCGTCGCTCCCAACTATCAAGGGAGGTTCGAAGTGCCGGCGCTAAACGATCTCGGTGCCAGCCAGTCTTTGCCGCAACATTAACCCGTTGCGCCCACTCAACTTGATCTAAGTGTCTATCTATTTCTCGATCTAATTGATCGCGGCGATCTTCGTCCACTAAATCCCATTTGTTCATAACGATAACCATCGCCTTGCCAGCCTCTTCAACCATCGTGATCACGCGCAAATCCTGTTCGGTGATTGGTTCAGATGCATCTAGAACAACAACGGCAACTTCACAACGTTCGAGCGCGCTGGCAGTTCGTAGTGATGCGTAGTAATCGGTACCGGATGCTTGATTAGCACGTTTCTTCAATCCCGCAGTGTCGATAAATCTCCACGTCGACCCACCGAACTCAATTAACTCATCAACTGGGTCGCGAGTGGTGCCAGCAACAGAGTCAACAATCGAACGATTTTCTCCGGCAAGGGCGTTGAGCAATGAAGATTTGCCAACGTTTGGTCGGCCAATCAATGCAACTTTTCGATAGCCATCTTGCGTTTGTGCTCCCCCGACTTCAGGAAGTTCTTTAATTATATGATCGAGTAAATCTCCACTACCTCGACCATGCAGCGCTGAAACAAAATATGGTTCGCCAAGTCCGAGGCTCCACAATCCATGAGCATCGGCCTCTTCGCGTTCGCCATCAACTTTGTTACCAATTAAAATTAAGGGCTTCTTAGCTTTGCGCAGTCGTTGCACAAGAATATCGTCCTCATCTAATGCGCCTACTTGTGCATCAACGACAAAAGCTAAAACATCGGCCTCTTCCATGGCAATCTCTGCGCCGGCGCTAACTTGAATCGAAATTCCATCTGGCTTTGCTTCCCAGCCGCCAGTGTCCATAACAATAAATCTGCGACCGCCCCATTCGCATTCATACTGAACGCGATCACGAGTTACACCTGGAGTGTCCTCGACAATTGCTTCGCGACGACCAATGAAACGATTGATAAGTGTTGATTTTCCTACGTTTGGTCGGCCCAAAATAGCCACAATAGGCAGTCCTAATAAAGAACGCTCGCGAAGTAGCTCCCAAATTCGATCAATTGTTTCATTCAAATCTAGGTGCGTAGAGTCGACTTCAACGGCTTCGCGAGCCATAACCAAAGGTGACGCTTCGCGCGTTGAATCAAAAGTATCGCGAGTATCTAATGAACTGCGTACATCAACGCTTTTATCGTCGGTCTCATTCTCGCGGCGCACGGCCCGAGCATCTAACTCTGCAGTTAAATAAATCTTCAGCGGCGCATCGGGTGCGACGACCGTTGCAATATCTCTGCCCTCGACAACAATTCCCTTTTCAGCGGCATTAATGATCGTTCGCTGAAGATTAAGCAGCTCATGACGTATCTCTGGCATGGCACTAATGCGACTAACGTTTTCAGTAACCGATGTTCCGCGAATCGCTTGGGTAATCTGAGTATCGCCAACAAATATATTCGGCGCATGTGGGTCGGAAACAAAACGAATTGGAGCTCTCTTAGCTGCAGCAACAATTTCTTTTGCGCTCTCGCAATTATTTTCAAGTGCAATCCATGTCATTGCGCGATAGAGAGCGCCTGTATCTAAGTAATTCCATCCAGCACGAATTGCAATCGCTTTAGATACGCTCGACTTGCCTGCCCCACTCGGGCCATCAATTGCTACGACTATGCCCATGTGATGAGCCTACTTCTATTTAAGAATCGGATGAACGTTCCATCCGATCGCTGATAGGTGATCTGATAATGAGTTCGCATCAGAGGCTGATAATGCAAGAGTGATGAGTGCGCTTTGTTGTCCAGGTGAGTGCTCGATATTGAGATCTTCTACGTTTACGCCAACGGCAGCGCATTCATTAAAGATTGCCGCCAACTGTCCCGGTTTATCGTCGATAACGATTGGCAAAAATGTATATTCGCGCGCTTTTCCGCCGTGTTTGCCGGGAATGCGAGAGCGACCGACGCCGCCGCGATGAATAAACTCTTCAATAGCTTCTTTATTTTCAAGATGCTCAATTAGTTTGCCGAGCTCACTATGCATTTTTGTAGCAAGTCGAGAAATCTCTTCTCTATTGGAGTAGATGATCTCACTCCATAGTTGTGGGTCCGAGGCAGCGATTCGTGTCGTATCTCGTAGCCCTGAACCGGCTAACTCCATCCAATTTTCAGTGACATCGCTCAAAGTTTGAGCGAGCAAAGTTGCAGTGATTTGAGGAAGGTGTGAAATAGCGGCAACGGCTCGATCATGCTCCTCTGGAGTCAGAGTTACGGAGCTTGCTCCCATAAGCTCGATGAACTCTTCGACTAGAGCCAGTGAATTGGCGGAGGTCTCCGAGGTTGGAGTAATTACCCAGCTTCGAGTCATGAAGAGATCGGCTCTAGCCGAGTGCGCTCCCCCAATCTCCCGCCCAGCCATAGGATGGGTCGGAACAAACTGGGCCAATGGGAGCTTTGAGGCTCTGATATGAACTAGAGGTTCAGTCTTAACGCTACCAACATCCATAAACGTTGCCTTTGGGTTTAAAGAAAACTCTGCGTCTATGACCTGGGGTATGGCGCTCGTCGGTAGAGCCAGAATGACGAGCTGCGGAGAGTCGGCATCGAGGTTGCCGGTGAGTGCATTGGCTAAATCAGCGGCCGATTGATCACTATCAACTAGATGCGTGCTAACTCCGCGCCCAGTTAAGGCCAGGGCGATAGATGTTCCTATCAAGCCCGAGCCTACGATGCGAACCTGCGTCAGCATTACTGAGCAATATCCCGGCGCAGGGATTGCGCGCCGTGGAGATAAATATGTGAAACCGAGGAGGCTGGCGCACTGCTCTCACAATGGAGCATCGCCCGAATGGTCTTATCCAGGGCACCGGGAACGTCGACCTCAACGGCTCCGATTAAGGGGACAGATTCAAAGCCAATTTCACGACAGGCCGCGGCTGGAAAGGCCGCAGTCAGATCCGGAGTTGATGTGAAGATAACCGAGATTACCGCCTCAGGAGTGAGCGAATTTGCCCTCATAATTGCACCGATCAGCTCTTTTACTCCCTCGCCAATGGCTTCAGGCGTGTTTGCGCTCACTTGAATGGCGCCTCGAATGGCTCGCAAAGTCATGGGATAAGGGTACCTTTCCTACCCATTTTTTGTGGGTATTTACCTAGGGCAAAGAATTTTAGAGATATATCGATATAACGCTTTTACGACTTTTACACTACTTAGCCTCGTGCTGGTCGGACATTTCCCTCTATCCATGAATATCGATATATCGATTACAAACGCATTAACTGAGCGTAGCAATTGTCGATATATCACTACTCAAATCCTTTATAGCGATAAATCTCTATATCTGTATTTGGACTAATACCGACATGTCGTTAAAAGGTTATAACCCTAAAACGTTACGTAGATTTGTTAACTCTCCGGAATTCAAGTCCCTCCATCGCCCCTCAGGAGTATCCCCTAATGAGATCGGGCCGAACTTAGTCCGGATCAATCGCAGTACATCTACCTCAACCGCCTCCATGAGTCGGCGAATAATGTGATAGCGACCCTCGTGAATGCTTACCTCTATCCACCGTGGAGAGAGCTCCTTGTAGGTAAGGACTCGCCCCATTCCATCTTCTAGCTCCACGCCTTTGAGAAGTACCTTTTCAATTCCACTAGGCAGGTTGCCATCGTGTTCAATGATGTAGGTCTTTTCCAGCCCAAAAGATGGGTGCGTGGCCCGGAAGGTAAGATCGCCATCATTTGTTAAAAGAATGAGCCCCTCTGAGTCTTTATCGAGACGCCCGACATGAAATAGGCGCTCTCTGCGAAGGTCGATGAAGTCACTCAGTGATGGTCTTCCATCCGGGTCGTACATGGTTGACAAAACGCCTTTAGGTTTATGAAGTGCTAGATAACTCTTAGTCACTGAACGCTCAATTGTCTCACCATCAACGGCTACTTGAACCTTATCGGGGTCAAATTTGGAGCCCATCTCCCGAATTGCTACTCCATTTACCGTTACGCGCCCAGACTCTATGAGCTCGTCTGCACCTCGGCGGCTAGTGATGCCCGCATCTGCGATGATTTTATTAAGGCGTATATCGCCCATGGCTGTCTCCCGACTGTCGGAGGCCATAGTACCGCGACTTCTAGTCGGTTAGCGAATCCAAAATATCGTCCAGGCCATCTAGATTTGGCAGATATGGGGCCAAAGCAGGTAGATCATCAAGAGAGTTCAACCCTAAACGCTCAAGAAAATAGCTAGTAGTCGTGTACAAAATGGCACCAGTTTCATGCTCGAGGCCCGACTCCTCAACTAGCCCACGGGTTATGAGTGTCTTCATGACCGCTTCAACGTTAACGCCACGGATAGCCGAGACTCGAGCGCGGGATACGGGCTGGCGATAGGCCACAACGGAGAGCGTCTCAAGGGCGGCCTGAGTCAGGCGCGATTGTTGGCCATCTAGAACAAACTTCTCCACAACGCTTGATAGGTCGGGATGACTGTAAAAGCGCCATCCCCCGCTGATCTTCTTGAGGGTGAAGCCACGATTATCGTAGCTACTGGCTAGATTGAGTAGAGCGGCATCGATCTCATCGACCGTGCGCTCAAGCACCTGGGCCAGAGTTATCTCAGTAACCGGCTCATCAACGACCATGAGAATCGCCTCAATCGAACGCTCTACTTCTACATTAGACATTTTCGCCACTTTCGTTTATATCATCGGACTCAAGTACCACAGGAATATCGAATTCGTCACTGACCTCTACCTCACCAGTGAGCGAACCTGTCCATGAGATTTGGAGCTCGCCCATGGCAACTACCTGATTAAAGCGTAGAACTCCCTGACGGTAGAGATCAAGAAGGGCTAGAAAACGCGCCACAATCACAAGCGTGCTCTCGGCGTCGGAGATGAGGTTTCTAAATGAAAGTGAGGTTGACTTACGTAGAGCCTCTACAACGTGCTTAGACTCCTCAGCAACGCTCACCAAAGGCAAGTGAAGGTGCTCAACACCAACCACTGGGGTGGTCTTGGGTGTTAAAACACGCTGGGCAATGGCCGCAAATCGGGCAGCTCCCACGCCGATTAATACCTCAGGAAGCAGCGCACTCAGACCCGGTTCAAGGGCCACAACTCGGGCAAAAGACTTATCTGACATCGCTATTCGCTCCGCGAAAGTTGCCGCAATCTCCTTGAAGGCACGGTACTGCAGGAGCCTTGCAAAGAGGATGTCTCGAGCCTCGAGTAGAGCCAGATCCTCTTCATCATCGACCTCACCGCTTGGCAAGAGTCTTGCGGCCTTCAAATCAAGGAGCGTCGCTGCAACGACCAAAAACTCGGTCGCCTGGTCTAAACGCCATCCCTCACCGCTGACCTCAAGGGCGCGGATGAAGGAGATGAACTCATCGGTGACGATACTTAGAGATATCTCGGTAATGTCCATTTTATGGCGCGAAATAAGCTGCAGTAAAAGATCGAATGGGCCATCGAAGTTATCGAGGTGGACGGAGAACGCGCCGCTACTTGCCGCGTTTACATCCGTTGCCGCATCCATCGATAGATCCATGGACGCACCCTACTTCACAGTTGCCCAAGTTCACGCTAACGCGTAGGCTCCCAGAAAATATCAAGAAAGAGGTTTGACGTTTGAGCGCTAAATCGACAATTCGCGAGGAAGTATCCACAACCGCGACGCTTCTGGGCACAAAAGCTCAGAGCTTTCCGATTCCACAGCAACTCGCAGAGCACGGCTCTGCCAAAGTGGTCGCAGTATTTAACCAAAAAGGTGGCGTCGGCAAGACCACCACGACGATTAACTTAGGCGCATCACTTGCCGAATACGGTCGCCGCGTTCTCCTCGTCGACTTCGACCCTCAAGGTGGACTATCACTTGGCCTTGGCGTGAATGCGCATTCTCTGCCGCTAGAACAAACCGTTTATTACGCGCTTATGACGCCAACGGCCTCAGTTGAAACAATCATTTTAAAATCCTCAGTCCCCGGTCTAGATTTCTTACCGGCAAATAGAGATCTTGGAACTGCAGAGACAACTCTTGGTGCAGAGATTGGTGGGCAACAGTATTTAAAGCGCGCTCTGACATCTCTTCGCGATTACTATGACGTAATTTTAATTGACTGCCAGCCAACAATGGGTCAGTTAACAATCAACGCCCTCGTTGCAGCCGATGAAGTTATCGTGCCATTGCAGTGTGAGTACTTTGCGCTCCATGGCTTCATAGAGTTAAAGGGCAATTTAGATAAAGTTAAAACTTTTCTTAACCCAAATCTTAAACTCATTGGAATTCTGGCGACTATGTACGATAAGAAAACATCACATAATCGACAAGTTTTAGAGCGCATTTTAGAGCAGTTTCCAGAAGATGTTTTTGAAACAATTATTGCTAAAACTATTCGTTTCCCAGAAACTACTGTTGTTGGTGAGCCGATAACAACATATGCCTCATCCTCTGATGGAGCAGCTTCATACCGTCGACTTGCCCGTGAATTAATCGCCCGAGGAGGCGCCCGATGACCCGTAGAGCCAATCTCCCTGGCGCCGATGAACTTTTTCGTTCAACTGCCCCAGCATTAAGTTCAGTACCTACAACGGCGGAAGTAAGTGCGCCTTTAGTTCCTCCTTCTATAGCAACGCCTAAAGCGCCATCGGTGAAAAAGGGTGTCCGTTCGATTGCAAGGCGACGAGTAACTACCGTTGATCGCTCTCCTTCAGGTCGCGAACGTCACGATGAAAAGATTACGGTCTATCTATCTCCTGATGAACTATTTGATTTAGATCAAGCACGATTGTTGCTTCGAGGAGATTTAGGTCTTGCTGCCGATCGCGGTCGCATCGTCCGTGAATCTATCGCCGTAATAATCGCCGATCTTGAGGCTAAGGGTGATCAAAGTATTCTGGCCCGTCGCTTGCGCGGTCTGTAAAACTTTTACGCCCGCGGATGTGCAGTTGCATAATTTTCGCGAATCTTATCGATGGTAATCAGCGTATAAATCTGCGTGGTTGTAACTGAGGCATGTCCTAAGAGCTCCTGAACTACACGGATATCTGCGCCACCATCTAGTAGGTGCGTGGCGTACGAGTGCCTAAAGACGTGTGGAGATACTTTCTCGGTAATCCCTGCAGTCTCTGCAGCTTTAAGCACGATGTTCCAGGCCGACTGCCTAGTGATACGTCCGCCGCGAGAATTTAGAAAAAGCGCTGAGTTATTTGTAGCCTTACTGGCTGCAAGTAATGGACGAGTACGAACTTTGTAATCATCGATTGCTGCAGTTGCGAAAGACCCTAAAGGAACAATTCGCTCTTTTCCGCCTTTGCCACGCAGTTTCAAAGTCGTAACCGGACCATCTGGTGTTTCCAAGAGTGAGATATCACCAAGATTTATGCCAATGAGTTCACTCACTCGCGCGCCACTACTGTAAAGGAGCTCAATCATGGTTCGATCGCGAATGGTTACAGGCTCTCCTTCACGGTAGGCGCTGTCAATGAGTTTAAGAATTTGATCAACATGTAGAGCTTTAGGCAAACGCCTAGCTGATTTGCTGCTTTGAATATCGATTGTCGGGTCGGCCATTCCATGTTCTACAAGGACATATTTAAAGAAACTGCGCAACGTCGAATCGATTCGGTTAATGCTGGCCGAAGATAATTTTTCCAACCGCAGAGAGGCTTCAAAGCTTGAGATTGTTGAAGAATCTATAGATTCTAAATCTCTCTTGCCTAAGAAGCGTCCAAATTTACTCAAGTCACGCCGATAGGCTGCAACTGAATTACTCGCCAAGCCCCGCTCTATCGCACAATAGTTCAGAAAATTCTGTGCAAGAGAATCAAAGTTTAACGTGCTCGTACCCATGGGCTTCTGCAACTGCAGCGTAGTAAATTTTGCCCTCATGGACGTTTAAACCCTTTGCGAGGTTTGCGTCTTTGTCACAAGCCGCTCTCCAGCCATTCTTAGCTATGGCTAGTGCATATGGAAGTGTCGCATTGGTTAATGCATATGTCGATGCAACCGGAACTGCTCCAGGCATATTTGCTACGCAGTAGAAAATTGAATTATGAATTTTATATGTTGGTTCAGCATGAGTAGTGGCACGGCTATCTTCAAAGCAACCACCTTGATCGATTGCAATATCTACTAGAACGCTTCCGCTCTTCATAGTCTTAACAAGGGCGTTAGAAACCAACTTTGGAGCTTTGGCCCCGTGAACTAGTACGGCGCCGATGACTAGGTCTGCCAATCGAACTTCGCGCTCTATGGCATGCGCAGATGCAACAAGGGTCTTGATTCGTCCACCATAAACCGTATCGATGTACTGCAAACGGCTAATCGATCGATCAAAGACCGTTACTTCGGCGCCCATTCCAACGGCGATAACGGCAGCGTTTAATCCGGAAACTCCCCCACCAATGACAACTACACGCCCCGGTGATACTCCAGGAACTCCACCAAGTAGAACTCCACGGCCACCATTAGGTCGCTCGAGTGCAGTTGCGCCAACTTGTGTTGCTAAACGTCCGGCAACCTCACTCATTGGTACCAAAAGCGGTAACGATCCATTCACTTCAACGGTCTCATAAGCAATAGCAGTAACTCCACTTGCGATCAGTGCATCGGTACAAGGCAGTGAGGCGGCAAGGTGAAGGTAGGTAAAGAGCGTCTGTCCGCGACGCATCTTTGGATATTCAACGGCGATAGGTTCTTTTACCTTAAGAACTAATTCAGCAGTGCTCCAGACGGTATCTGCATCGGCAACTATCTTCGCTCCGGCTGCAATGAAATCATCATTGGTTAACGAGGAACCTAAGCCGGCGCCATCTTCAATAATTACCGTATGCCCAGCGGCTACAAATTCGCTAACGCCTTCGGGAGTGATAGCTACGCGTGATTCATGAACTTTAATCTCTTTCGGAACTCCGACAATCATTGCAATTAACCTTTCGCTTTTATGGCTGCGGCAATCAAACCTACGAACAGTGGATGAGGCCGAGTTGGGCGAGATCGAAGCTCTGGGTGAGCTTGCGTACCAATGTAGTAAGGATGCACTTCTTTAGGTAGTTCTACAAATTCGACTAAGTCCAACTCTTCATAGATGCCAGAAAAGACAAGACCTGATTGTGAAATCCGATCTTTAAAAGCGTTATTAACCTCGTAGCGATGACGGTGACGCTCAGATATCTCGTTTGCACCATATGTCGTTGCAACTACCGAGCCCGGGACTAACGATGCTTTGTAGAGCCCAAGACGCATAGTTCCGCCCATATCTTCATTTCCAGCAACGATATCTTTTTGATTCTCCATCGTTGCAATGACTGGAGTGCCGGAATCAGAGAACTCCGCAGAGATGGCATCGCTAATCCCCGCTAAATTTCGTGCAGCTTCAATCACCATGCACTGTAAACCAAGGCATAGACCTAAAGTTGGAATCTTGTTTTCGCGCGCATATTTGAGCGCACCGACTTTTCCCTCAATTCCGCGAATACCAAAACCACCAGGAACGCAGATTGCATCGACGTTGCTCAAATTTTTTGCCGCGCCTTCTGGAGTTTCGCACTCGTCGCTTGCTATCCATACGATTTCAATTTTTGCAGCATTGGCAAAACCTCCTGCGCGCAAAGCTTCAGAGACCGAAAGGTAGGCATCGGGAAGATCGATGTACTTGCCAACCAAACCGACGCGAATGTGGTGCTTTGGGTGATGTACTTTTTCAAGCAGATCATCCCATTCTCCCCACACGACGTCGTGGCATTTAAGTCCTAATCGAGCTACAACGTATGCATCTAAGCCCTCGGCATGTAGCACTTTTGGAATGTCATAAATCGATGGAGCATCTACGGCGCCAACAACTGCAGCTAAATCCACGTCGCACATGAGCGAAATCTTCTTTTTAACTGGCAATGGAATCGGACGATCAGAGCGAAGAACGATTGCATCAGGTGCAATTCCAATGCTTCGAAGGGCTACAACTGAGTGCTGTGTCGGCTTAGTCTTTAACTCCCCTGATGGACCTATGTATGGCACCAATGAAACATGGAGATAGAAAACATTGTCTCGTCCAACTTCTTGGCGAAGTTGTCGGGCCGCCTCTAGAAATGGCTGTGATTCGATATCTCCGACCGTGCCACCGATTTCAGTAATAACAACATCGATCTCGGGACCGGCCATCGCGCGAATGCGCTCTTTAATTTCATTAGTGATGTGTGGGATGACTTGAACGGTCTCCCCCAAATACTCACCGCGTCGCTCACGAGCGATTACTCGCGAATACACCTGGCCCGTGGTTACGTTTGCCGATCCGTGCAGATTGGTATCTAGAAAACGCTCGTAATGGCCAATATCTAAATCAGTCTCAGCTCCATCATCGGTCACGAAGACTTCACCGTGTTGAAAGGGATTCATAGTGCCAGGATCGACGTTTAAGTAAGGATCGAGTTTTTGCATCGTTACACGAAGACCTCGAGCTACAAGAAGTCTTCCAAGAGATGAGGCGGTGAGTCCTTTACCTAAAGATGAGGCGACTCCGCCGGATACAAAGAGATGTTTCGTCACATGTTGCTGGCCCATGGGAGTCGAACCTATCACTTCTTTACCGCCCAGCCTTACACCTTCAATGAAAGCAGCTCGGCGGCGTGTTCGCGCGCACTTATCGAGTTTTCCAAGCCTGCGAGCATTCGTGCAATCTCCTCTATGCGATTTTCGCCTTCAACTTTGCGTACATCGCTCTGACTAACCGAGCCATCAATATCTTTTGTGACCACGAAATGCGAATCTGCCCACGCCGCGACTTGCGGTAAATGGGTTACAACGATCACTTGGGCATGGAGTGAGAGTGCGTGAAGGCGTCGACCTACTTCAATTGCCGCTTTGCCGCCAACTCCAGCATCTACCTCATCAAAGACATATGTTCCAACTGGATGCGATGCGGCAATAACAACCTCTAAAGCCAGCATCACTCGTGACATTTCTCCACCACTAGCACCTTTTGCAAGTGCAACCAGTGGCGCGTCCTTGTGCGAAGAAATAAACATTGCAACTTCGTCGCAACCCAAGGACGTGAAATCTGCTTCCTTAAGTGCGCTGTAATCAACGGTATTGACTTGTGCGACAAATGAGGTGTGCGGCATCGACAACTGTTGAACTTCATGTGTTACTGCAGTGTTCAAACGTATTGCGGCCTCGTTGCGCATTGTTGTTAGCGACTTAGCTGCAACTACTAACGATTTCTTTATTCCCGTTAACTCAACTTCCATCTCATTGAGTCGATCATCGCCACCCTCTAAATCGCTTATCGCGCTACTTGATGATTCAAAGCGATCGATCAACGCATCGGCTTCTATTTCGGGAGCCCCAGTACCACCATATTTTTTTACCAGTAGGTTGATCTCAGATTTCCTCGCATTTAAGTAATCCAATTGAACCGGGTCGGCCTCCAGTGAGTGCATGTACGAGGCAAGTGCGCCACGGGCCTCATCGATAAGAAAGAAACCCTCGCTTAACTGACCATAAATTGCCTCAAGTTCGCCATCTTTGCCGCGAGCCGAATCAAGTGCATGTCGTGCGATACCGATGGCAGTCAAGGCTCCAGCATCTTCGTCATCGACGGCACTCGTGGCCGCCGCGCCAGCTAGGCGCAAAACCTCGACATTGGATAATCTTTCAATCTGTGCAGAAATGTCAACATACTCGCCGCGCTTGAGTTTAAGTTTAGAAAGAAGCGAAACGAACTCACGCAATTGCGCTAACTCTTGGTCTTGTTTATCAACGCTCTTTCGCAAAGCGTTTATCCGCGATTTCAGAGAATGATAACTAGTGAGAATCGCCGTGTACTCCCCCATGGCAGTTTCAAAATCTGCCCCAGCGAATTTATCCAATAAGTCACGTTGCTTCGCCGACTTACTAATATTTAGATTGGCGGCCTGGGCATGAACCTCCACCAGCAATTCGCCAACCGTTGCTAAAGTTCCTGCAGTAACTGCGATGCCGTTAACGGTTGCTTTACTCTTGCCCTCGCTTGTCACTGAACGCGTAATTATTAACTCACCATCTTCAACGGTTACACCTGCATCTTCGAAACTACTCACTTGTTCCGATGGAATCGAAAAACGACCACTGGCTAGAAGCCTCTCGTTGCCCTTGCGCACTAAGGCACTCTCGCTCTTGCCACCCAAGATTAGATTCAACGCAGTTAAGATCATTGTTTTACCTGCACCGGTTTCACCAGTTAGAACCGTCAAGCCTTTTGAAATCTCCAATCCCGCTTGATCGATGACTCCAATCGAGCGAATTGTTATCTCCTCGAGAAAAGTTCGCTCACTCACCGCGCCAGCCTTGGATTGGCAGTTTGAATTTTGCTACCAATCGATCGCTGAAAAGAGTATTACTCAAATGGGCTAACGATACGACGCCAGCATCTTTAGTAATTTGCACCCGATCACCTTGAATCAACTCAAAGTTGCGCAAAGAGTCGGCCGATAACAATCCTTGGGTAGATTCGATTCGCACAACAATTTGAGACTGTGTAGAAATTACCAGTGGACGGGAAAATAGAGCATGGGCAGAGATTGGAAGGACTACAAGAGCATCTACCTCTGGCCAAAGAACTGGCCCCCCTGCCGAAAATGCATAAGCCGTTGAGCCAGTCGGCGTTGAACAGATCAAGCCATCACAACCCCAACGAGATATTGGCCGACCATCGATCTCCAAAAATAATTCAACCATCGTCGCATGCTGGCGCTCGACAGTAACTTCATTAAGCGCCCAACCCGAAGCGATCTCAACGCCATCTCGAATGAGTGAGTAGTTAAGCGTCATGCGTGAATCGATCACATAACTCTTTTCGGTTATCGCCTTAACGACAGTATCGAGTGAAACTTTCTCAACTTCGGCTAAAAAGCCAACATGGCCAAGGTTCACTCCCAGCAATGGAATTTGCTGTGTCCGTGTAACTTCTGCTGCACGCAACATAGTTCCATCTCCACCTAGAACGACGCCAACTTCGAGCGTTGGCAAGGCATCAACGCTGCAATTAGTTACACCTGCAATTGCAATATCAGAAATTGTAAATAGTTGAAAGCCTGCATCCTTAAAATCCTTGGCCAATTTTTGCGCGGCCTCGACGGCCTGTGGGCGCGATGGATTGCAAACGAGTAAAAGGTTTCGCATTATGCAGGTCCCTCTTCAATCGCGCGATCTAACGCTAAATGATCGATCGCCGGCGCGCCTCGTCGCAGCCATAGGAAATATTCAACATTTCCAGCAGGGCCTGGCAGAGGACTCGCAACGATCGCCATTGTTCCTAGTCCGACATCGTAAGCAGAATCAGCTACGTCGATTACCGCCGCTTTTCTAAGTGCCGGATCGCGTACAACGCCACCAGCTCCAAGCTTTTCGCGACCTACCTCAAATTGTGGTTTAACCATGACTACGAAGTCGGCCTCTGGCTTTGACACTGCAGCAAGAGCCGGTAGAACTAAGGTCAACGAAATAAAGCTCAAATCGGCAACAACCAGGTCGATTGGATCCCCGACTGCATCGCCGGTTAAATGACGAATATTGGTGCGATCTAAAATACTTACGCGTTCATCTTGGCGTAGTGGCCATGCCAATTGACCATAGCCAACATCTACGGCGACGACGTGCGCAGCATTTCTACGAAGGAGTACATCGGTAAATCCACCAGTTGAAGCACCGGCATCTAAGCAGCGTCTCCCTTCAACAACAACACCGACAAAAGCATCGAGTGCTCCAGCGAGCTTATGTCCACCCCGTGATACAAAATCATCCCGCTTGCCTGCAAGCTTTATTGATGTTTCGGCATCGACCATTGTCGCTGGCTTCGTTGCAGGAATTCCATTGACCAAGACTGAACGCGACTCAATGAGATCCGAGGCGTTCTCCCGCGAACGTGCAAGTTCACGTCTAACGAGCTCAGCATCTAGTCGTATTTTCATGCGGATAGAAACCTATTAAAGCCCATCGATTGAGGAGAGTGCAGATGCTAATTTGATGTGTAACTCTTCGAAACGTTGAGCGTGATCATTGATGGCCATCGAATCTATCTCGACAAGTTCATTGCGAACCTCTTCAACTAAGCTCTCACCATTGACAATATTTTGCGATTCCATCTACTTACCCGCTTTCTTTGGTGTGGCTTTTTTAGTTGCGGTTTTTTTGGCTGCAGATTTTTTCGTTGGGGCTTTCTTTGCTGTGGCTTTCATTTCCGGGCGATGATGTAACTCTGCCTTCAGGCGTGCAATCTCTTCCCGGAGCGCTTCAAACTCACCGCGCTTAACAAAGCCCATTTTAGAGACTGAACGTTCAACTTCATCCTCAATCTTTACTTTTAACGCTTCGCCGCCTTCGCGAACCCATTGATTAACCGCAGATGCGACCTCAGTTGCGCTCTTGTCACCATCCGTGACCTTCGTCAGGTAGGTTCGAAGGGTTGAAAAAATATCGTTTGCCATGCCGATAAGCCTACCTATAATCGCGCAATCCCAATTGCTTCAACCTGCCAACGGCTTGCAGGACCAGTCACGCAACGCCAAAAACGGCGATGGACTGCGCCAGACACCTCGACCCACTCATCAGATTTAAGGGATAACGCACTTCTGCGTGCTTTTGAGCTCCACGCAGCAATATCTAGGGTATCTACCCCGGCAGCCCGATCTCTAGTGACTATTAGTCGAAACTCCACGACCTTATCTCCGCTTGGGAGCTCCTTTTCAATCGCTGGAGCAGATACACGACCCCGTAGTAAAAGCTCATTCCACGAAAAATCAACATCTTCCTCAATCTCTTGAACTTTATTCATTGTGTGGCCTCCTATTTGTTTGGAGGCTAAGCGTGCGATACACAACTGACAATGTTTGCAGTCAGTGCGATATACGTGTGGATAAGGGTTCAGTGTTCTAAAAATTAGGTGAAGGGGAGGTCAATATGTGGATTTGGCAGTTGATAATTCGTCGTGCCAAAAAGGTTACCATCCCCCTCACTAATTAAAACTGTACTCCTTTTTTTCCAATTCGTTCCTCCAAAAGGGAAATTTCTTTTCCGGCGTGAATGAGAAGTATTACCTACTATTCTCGACGAAGCGCCCTTATGGCAAGCTCGGCATGCATTTCTACTCCCCTACACAAAACGCTATCGTCGAAAGCGGCCAAGGCGCTGTGGTTATTTGGTGCGGTTGCATAATCCTCAACCGTGCATGCACCCAAAAACATGTAACTTCCTGGAACTTCAAGAAGCACTCTGGAGAAGTCTTCGGCACCGGCAATTGGAAAATTCATTTCCTCATAGGAATCTGGCCCGAATAGCTCTTTGGCCGTGTCGGCAACAAACTGGGCATGCTCGGGATTATTTATAGTTACCGGGTACTGACCCATTACAACTACATCTACTTCAAGGCCATATGCCTCGCCAATTTTTTCGCAGAGTAACTTCGCCTCACGAAGTATCTTTTCACGGGCAACGAGTGAAAAAGCCCTGATAGTTACTTCGAACTTTGCCTCACTCGGAATAATATTTGCCTTAGTGCCCGCATGAAAATATCCAACCGTCACGACAATAGGATCGAAAATATCGAACTTTCTCGTAACGAGTGTCTGTAAATCCCCGACCATCTGTGCCGCCACAACAACTGGATCCTTAGCAAAATGCGGCATTGAACCATGACCACCGGCACCGCGCACCGTCACATGAAGCTCATCGGCCGAAGCCATCATTGTGCCTGCTCTGGTTGCAAAGACATCCCGTGGCGCTAGACCCGATGAGACGTGAATTCCATATGCCGATGAAACACGAACCCCTGCAGCATCCAAAACCCCCTCGGCAATCATGTGGGCCGCGCCATCTTGACCCTCCTCGCCAGGTTGAAACATAAATACAACATCACCTTCGAGTTGATTGCGGTGTTTTGTCAGCAATTTTGCAGCTCCGACAAGCATCGCCGTATGCAAATCATGCCCGCATGCATGCATTGCTCCATCGATGGTGCTCGAAAATGCAACCCCGGTTTCCTCAGTAACAGGAAGCGCATCCATATCGCCACGAAGAAGTACGGCCTTGCCGCGTTTATTTCCTCGCAGTACCGCAGTCACAGACGTAGAACTCTTACCTAGAGTGATCTCTAGACCAAGGCCTTCCAATGCCTCAAGAACCATCGCCTGTGTCTCTGGCAAATGCAGACCTATTTCGGGGCGTTGATGCAACCTGTGTCTTAATTCGACCAGCTCTGGCTGAAGTTCAACTGCGCCATCATGAATAGTTTTTGGCATTCTGCTGTAACCCCTAAATACGAGTGAGTAAATGATTTTCGCAGAGCCTAATTCAATACCGCTCGCAAAGATAGTACGAAACGACTCTACCCTAGAGCGTAATAATCACCTTCCCGCGTGCATGGCCTGCCTCTAAATAGGTAACAGCCTCTGCCACCTGCGCCATCGGATACTTTCTATCGATAACAGGTTTTATTTTTCCAGATTCAATCAACTCGGAGAGTGCAACTAAATCTTCCTTGCTTCGTTTAGCCAAAAATGGTGGAATATTGTGTTTAGTCAATTTAGAAATTACCAAAGCTTTAAGCATTCCAAAAACAAAGCCCATTCCAAAGACAGGCTTTACGCCACTTGAATCTCCAGCGAGAACGAGTGTCCCACCGGATGCTAGCGCTGCACGAAGCTGCTTCAAGGTGTAGTTACCCGCCGTTTGAACAATTACGTCGTAGCTATCTGCGCCAGTAAAGAAATCTTCCTTTGTATAATCAATAACTCGATCGGCGCCGATTGTTTTCACCATGTCAACGTTTCCCGTGCTACACACGCCAGTAACGTTGGCACCCATTGCTTTTGCAATCTGGACGGCAAACGTTCCAACTCCGCCCGATGCGCCAACAATCAAAACTCTTTGCCCTGCTTTAACTTTTGCTTTATCGCGCAAGGCTTGGATGGCAGTAAAGCCCGCCATCGGTACGGCCGCTGCTTGTTCGTAATCTAAGTTCGCAGGCTTCATAGCTATTGAACTTTGCGAAAACACCGCGTACTCCGATAGTGCTCCCATACTTTCGCCAAAGACCTCATCGCCAACTTTGAACTCTGAGACTTTTGCTCCCACTGCTTCAACGACCCCGGCCATATCTAGTCCGAATTTGCCGATCTTGGGTTTGGTCAATCCGCTTTGAAGACGAACTAAATAAGGAGTTCCACGCATGAAGTGCCAGTCTGCTGGATTAATCGAAACTGCTTGAACCTTTACGAGTACTTGATTTTCGCTAATAGTCGGAATCGGTATTTCAGAAATTTCCAATACCTCTGCGGAGCCGTATTTCGAATAGACAACCGACTTCATTTAGTTGCCTCTCTATAAATTGTTAGATTCGTTCTGATGCATCCGTTGTTTCGTCCACATCTAACGAGGCGCACTTTGCAAACCACTCGCGTGCCTCTTTAACGCGCCCAGCTGCCTCTAGAGCATCGGCGTAAGCGTAACGAAGACGTATTGCCCAATCCTCGCTTTCGTTCGACAAATCTTTACATGTCAATGTAACAACGGCGGCATCGAGTTCGCCTAAATCACGGCGAGCACCAGCTGCAACAATTCTCATTTCAATCTCTTCTGGCTTTGCCAATCGTTTAACTTCAGGAGAACCTGCAAGGGCTAACGCCTTAAGCGGATTTCCCAAACCACGTTCACAATCAGCCATCACTGGCCACATTGTTACATCCCCTGATATTCGATTTGCGGCCCGAAGTTCTTTCAATGCAATCTCATAAAAACCTGCTCGGTATGCCGCTAATCCCGCTGATTCGCGAACGACCGCCAAACGTCCGGCATGGTGTGCTGCAGCAACTCCGTGCTTGTGAGCTAGAAGTGGATCACTATCTGCATATAGCGCTAAACACTCAAGATGCCTTGATACAACTTTTGCATTTTCGGGCGAGAGTGAAAGCAGCTCTGCGCGCAGAGATTTATCGAGCTCCTCCCCCGTAATCTCTTCAGGGATATCGGGTTCAAAAATTCGTGGACGTAAACGAGATTGATCGCGATCCATTGGTGCTGGACGCGTGCCGCGCGGATCAGAGCCATCACGAGTTTGTCGTGGCGCACCTGGACGAGACGTTGAACCACCACGTGCCGGCAAATCTTCACGGCGACGCTGCGAGTTAGGTCCAGATGGTTTTTTT